>VMHT01015135.1_pt1 | contig 10432 bp, 17 predicted proteins | sample 4693611 | NCBI WGS metagenome assembly VMHT01 (sample SAMN12280063, study PRJNA550983) | marine metagenome | isolation source: seawater sampled from same location over 5 years 0.02-0.2 micron viral filtrate | place: USA: collected off the coast of southern California halfway between the port... ...
TTCTTCTTTTATTGACTCAACCTTTTCGGACGGAACACCGACCTTGCTTAAACCTTTGACGGCTTTCATGAAAGCTTTGCGCCAATTGCCTGCTGGTTTTGCGAGAGTATTGACTATATTTGAAACCACAAAAGCAATGCGCTCGTTTTGTTTAACTGTCTCGTCGTCATATGCTTGACGGGGCTTGGTTCTTATAGCACTCGGATCGTACGGTTCCAAAGTTCTAGCTCTAACATAATCGTTACCGGCGGCTGATCTATCTTCGGGTGGTACCGCTTGGATCTCATCCCTAAAGGAATTCTCCATAAAGTTTAACCAATAGCGGCGGGCTTGAGCCAACGTAGTGCCAGTCAAGCTACTCTTCTTCCATTGATTACCCACGTACATCTTTGACTTCTCGGGTGCGTCAGGCATAATGTTCTCGATCCAATCAACAACATTCTCTGGCAAACCGATGTCTCGCAAGCCCTCTGTTAAAACTTCTTCGCGTAAGTATTTAAACCAGCTTCCAGTTGAAATGTCCATGCGTTAATCTCCGTCACTATAAATAGTTGTTTTTACCTTTAACTACACAAATGGTGGGGACTTTAATAGTTTAGCTGTATCTTCCCAAGTTTCTACTTCGTACGCCGCACCATTGGGATGTCCACGGAGCAACTCAGCTAGTGTGTGATCATTGCCGGGTGCTGGGATTCTGTCGCCTACGAAATGAATCTTATTTTGTTCTAAAGATTCTTTAAAGTGCTTATCGATAATTTGAGATTTATCGTTGCCCTTGTTAAATATATCCATGCTGACAGCGCCACCGATTACAAAATCAAGAGTTTCAAATTCAGACCTTAGTTCGTCAACAATAGCAGCTCTCTCGTTTGTGTCAGCGTCCCATTGTTCATATAATTTTCTTTGCTCATGATTGGCATTTCGACCGACAATAGAATAGTTCATCATTCCAACACGAACCTCATGGTGACGGCCGGTTTTAATTGGAAACAAGGAATTATCTACAATCAGTTCTAATTTTTTTGTTAAGTTCTCAGGGGCAACAAATTTGTTTTCGTAAATTAACATCCACTCGTTGAAGCCTCTTTCATCTTTTAAACAAAAATACGAAGATGAGGGTGAAGCTAAACTTGCCTTACGTAAGAAGGCGTTACCCATGCACGCAAAAATACCGGAAGTTTTATTGAGAATGCTGGTGCCGAGTTGTCCTAGGATTCTCTCAAATGTGCCTCCTGACACAATATAGACTTCTTTATCTTCCATCCAATTTAAAAACTGTTCTTCAAAAGTGGGGACAATGTTTTCTTTTGCAACTGTCAGGGTTCCATCTACATCAAAAAGAAATATATCTTTCATCTTTTATAATCATCCTCTAATCTAACAACATCTTCAAGGTGCGGAGTAGAAACTTCCATTAATCTAACCATTTCCTTGCCAGCGCCAAATCTATGGACTTGATTAGGCTTTACATGATAGACAGCACCCGTAGGATAAGTCTCAGGCTCTTCGTCTTTACTCGTCCAGTTCAAAAGAGTTCCCTCAAGAACATAAACCGTCTCTTCCTTTACCTCGTGGTACTGGAGAGACAGTCTTTGCATGGGCTCAATGTGTAGCATCTTAGCTACATAACTATCTGTTTCGGCCCATATCTGCTCGAAGCCCCACGGCTTTTCTACTATTTTCATTTTATCTCCAAAAAAGTTGTACGCCAATAATCAAAAATGACAAAAATATACAAATCATTGTTTTCGGCGTGAACATGCTCTCGCCCAATAACCACCACGTTAAAACAGGAAAGGTAAAGTATGATGAACCAAAGCCCAACATGCGCGCTGTCCATGCGGCGCCTGTGGTATCGACTGCCAACCGAGTACCGTACCAGAACAAGATGCTAGCAGGTATGCCATAAATAATTGCGGCGTGTATTGGCTTACCTTCCCACCAAGCCCAAATATAGTGCGAGTAGCATTGAAACCAAACAAAAGTTTGAGCAACTGAAAAAAGCGCAAATGTTTTAAAAAGTTCAGTAATTGGCAATTATAATCTCCTTGGCCATATCTTGTTCAACGACCTGTCCGTATTCATTGAGAAATATTTTAGTTGGCCAAGATTGGTACATCTTAGCAACGTGTGGGTGATAAATATAATCTAATATAATCTTTTTGTCAAGATTGTTAAGCTTCTTAAATAATTTTTTATGCTGAACACGGGTTTCTTCAAATCCGCGGTTAATTCCATCATCTAAAAAATTATAACTAAATTTGCCAATTGGAAAATACAAATAATCTGCATCGGTGTCGCCCGTGACCGTATCCACAAAATTATCTTGCTTATCCCACATAACATCAAAATTTATTTTTTTAAATCTTTTAATATATGAAACAGCCAATGGATTGAAGTTCTCTTTTTTCAATATTCCAGATTGAATCATACCCTCCGATGAGCATCTGTTTAAAATAAAAAACAACGATGCTCTCATCAAGTGATCGGTGTAAGTCCTAAAGCGTGTCTGATAAACCTCAAACAATTTTTCATCTTCGATAGGCCAAAAATGGTCGATCATCTGTGTTATAATTTCAGGTGAATGGAAAAGAGCACGCCAAAAATCATAGACAATAAACGAGTTAGTGTGGCTAACAACGTAACGATTAGATTCAGCTAAATTAATCTCAATATCACCACTATACAATAAATAAGAATCGACAAATGATTTTTCAGGTATAATGTCTCTAAGAACACCAAGGGATTTCGGAACAAACCTTAAATCTTTAATCGGTGACTTCATTATTATCAATCCTAGACTTTAAACTTGAAAGCTTCTTTTCAATCTCATCGATACTCGGACCACCAGAGGTGCTGATGTTACTGAGCATAGAAAGAAGTTCATTAGACTGTGGCGACGATGGATCAATATTCTTTGCATTTTCTGTCAAGTTGCTAACTGCACTAGGAGTCATATTAACGTTCGGTGCAGCTTGTTGAAATGTTTTTGCGATATTCTCAACCACATTAGGATCAAAATTATCAGTATTTTTATTTTTTAATTGTTCAACAAAGCTAGATAATTGATTTAAATCGATGTCTTGTGGGTTAGAATTTAAAAAATCAGGGATTCCAATGTTTTCCGTGGTTTGACTATCAGCAGAAATATTTGTATTTTCACCGTATTGAAAATTTAAAAAACCATCAATTATTGCGTTTACATCATCTAGTTGTATATCAATTTGTGACAGCTCTTGACGTAAGCTTTTAATTTCTGTTATAGTTGAAACATTCATGATCGAATCTGAATCTGGAGATTCAGCAACGATATTGGTCAAGCGTGTCAATGTATTTGTAAGTAACCTATGGCACTCATCTCCTATTTGTGATTCATCAATCGAATATTGTATGCTGACTCTTCTATTATTACTCATTTTTATCCTCTTAAAATTTGTTTTTTGGTCTGTAGTGTTTGTTCAATAATTTCAGGTGCACCGATCACTACAATCTCGGTACCCGTATTGCCTCTGTCAATAACAATCTTAGAAAACCTGTGATCGTTTTTCAAGCCTTGACAAAGAAGCCCTTGTTCGTTTAGCTGTTTAATTCTATATTCTTCTCGTACCATCACAACATGTTCTGGGTTTATGAATACTTCGCGTAAAGAGTATTTAGCATTATTTGTTACGGCGCCGGTAGAAGTGACTTCTGTTAATTTAACTAACATGTGCCCCCCATGGGATATACATCTCTTCTCTTAAGACTCCACTCATGTCCGTTGGCGTAGACTTGATAAACACGATTGGTACCACTCAAGTAGACGCCGACAGTTGGTCTTTCGGTCATCCGCAGTCTCATTCCTTTTTCTGTGTCACACCACAACTCAACGCCCTGTGGAATGTGAACCAGATCTCCTTCTTGCATCATTTGCTCTCCGTCTGTATGATAGCATAACCCGTGGTGAGTAGTGTGCTTGCACAACTGGCAGCGTTCTGCAATGCCGTAATCGTAACCTTGACGGGATCAATAATGCCACTATCATACATATTAGTCAACTTACTATTTCTAAAATCCCAACCAATATCATCGTCTGATTCACAAACTTGGCACATTAAAACGTCCGGTGATTCTCCAGCATTCGCGGCCATTTGCTTGAATGGAGATTTGCATGCCTCTTGGACAATCAAGACACCCAGCGATTGATCATCGTGCGTGGTTTCAATCGTTATATCTTGGCATGCTCGAATCAATGCAGTACCTCCGCCACTAACAATACCTTTATCTTGTGCAGACTTTACTGCCTCCAAGGCATCTTCAATCCTATGCTTTCTTTCAATCATTTCCACTTCGGTCGAGCCGCCAACAGATATAATAGCGACACCTGACGATAATCTAACAACTCTTGATTGCAACTTATCGGCTTCAGAGAGTGAATTTGTTTGTTTAACTTGGCTTTTAAGGTGTTCTATTCTTTCATCAATTTCTGTAAAATTACATTTACCGCCTACAATAGTAGTCGTATACTTGCTACTTTCGATGGCCCGAGCGGAACCTAAATCGGATAGCTGTACATCTGTCAGCTTAGTGCCGCTTTCACGTGTGATAAAAGTGGCGCCCGTCGATAATGCAACATCGTCTAAAAGACTTCTTCTTTCCTCACCATAAAAAGGCGCCTTGATGGCCGAAATCTTAAGAGTTCCGCGCATAGCATTCATAATCATAGCAGCCAGAGCCTGACCTTCAATATCTTCAGCGACAATAATGAGTGGTCGACCTTCGCGAGCAACCATTTCAAGAAGCGGAAGAATAGGTTCAACCTGAGAAATCTTATAATCAGTAACCAATATTAATGGTTCTTCGTGGTGCATAACAGCCCTGCGTTCGTCAGTAATAAATGCGGACGCACAATAGCCAGATTCAATTTTAAATCCTTCTGTTACGTCAATGGACGTGTCTAGTGACCTTGACTCTTCAATGGTTATTGAGCCATCTTCGCCCACCCTATCAATAGCAAGAGTAACAAGATTTCCGATAGCAACATCGTTGTTGGCTGATATCGTAGCGACATGAGCGATATCCTCCGCGCTAGTAATCGGGGTTGCCATGCTCTCAAGTTTTTGTGTAATTTCTCTAACAGTTGCATCAATACCTCTTTTTAATTCAATTGGCGAAACGCCAGTAGCAATATATTTTTGTGATTCATTTAGAATAGATCTCGCCAAAACAGTTGCAGTTGTAGTCCCATCACCAGCAGTGTTATTAGTTTCAATAGCAGCTTGCTTAATTATCTGAACGCCGGCATCCTCAAAAGGATCATCAAGTGATACGAAGTGCGCTACTGTGACCCCATCTTTGGTGACAAACGGGACTTGACCTGCTTCTTGAAGAATAACATTTCTTCCTCGCGGCCCAAGTGTTGAAGCGACATTATCTGCCAAAATATTGACGCCGTTCATAATTTTTTGTTGTAGTGAAGACTTATTGTCAAAAGCTCTACTCATTAATACCTCAAGTTATAGATTAATTATAAGACATTTTGATGAAAATGTCAAGGAAATTATATAATAATATCCGCAATTCCGTATTCAACCGCCTCTTCTGCTGAGAGGTAGACGTTTACCTTTTCATTTAGAAGCTTTTTAAGTTTCTTTTTGGATAGTTTTGTATTTTGTACAAGGGCATCAACATAGTCATCTTGTAGTTGTTGAATCGCTTCCAATTCATTAGTGAGATTTGGTAATGAACCATGGTTGCCAGCAATTACATTGTGTACCATGACTCTACAATTTTTTCCAATCCTTCTTTCGCCGCGCGTTCCGGCCGCTAAAAGCAAAACACCTGCTGACATGACCTTGCCGAGTCCAATGGTTTTAATAACCGTGTCCTCTTTTACAATCTCCATCAAGTCGTATAACGCAAACATATCATCAGCACTACCGCCATATGTTGATATGTAGAAGTCTATTGGTTTCTTATTCTTTTCATCTTTTTCTGCTTTATTGACTTCGTTAAGATAGATCAATAACTGAGTTAACTCAGCAGTTTTCTCTTCATTGACATCAGAGAAGAGACCAATTATACGAAGATCGAGGTCTGTGAGCCCCTCTGCGATGTTTTCTCCGTCTTTGCTAAGCACTACTCTCTTGTTCGCGTCACACTTTTCCATTTCAGACACTATAATTTTTTTTATGTTTTGTAATATTTTATTAAGCATGACAACTCCTATGATAAAAATGCTTTTCCAATCTCTTTATTTCTCTGAAGGAACAACATCGCAGTGTTCCAATCTTCAAACTCTACAACATTACGGAAATATTCAGGATGAAGCGATATTATTGTAGCTATGCTTCTTTCTTTGAATAAGGTAACATTATCTTTATTTTCATTTTGAACTTTTTTATAAACATCATCGTCAGGTAAAATACCACAATTCGATAAAGCTTTTAATTTTTCTGTCCCTGAGTAAGAATATTCCTCAATACATTTAATAAGAATTGATAAGCTTACCACGTGCATAACTTTTAAAAGTATTACGGAAACGCGAGCAGACTTAACAAAATAAAAAGTTCTGCATGTCACATACCCAAAAATAAAAGTTAGTAAATGTAAAGCGTAATATTCTAAACCCATTTATACCTCAAAAAAATAACCATCCTTGCAGATGGCTATTATATCAAACAATCTACTGTTTGTCAATCATTACTTGCTTGCAAGTCGATTAAAAATGCGTTCAGCAAGCTGGTTAACCATATTTTGTTTCTTGCTTTCCTGCTGAAGACGTTTAGCAACGCGTCGACTGACCTCATTAACTATGTCCTCTTCACTGCCTTCCATATAACGCATGCCCGGCTCTTCTTCACCTGCATCGTCTAGGTCAGCTTCATCATCGAGTGCGGCTTCGTCTCCCAAGTCCTCACCTCCTGCCGGGGCCTCCACATCGTCACCCATATCCATGTCCATGTCCATCTCTTCTTCTCCGCCCATGTCACCGCCATCGTCCATTTGAACATCAACGCCAACAAGGTCAGCAAGCTGCTGAACAAGGTCCATAAATTCGTCTTCTTTGTCGCCACCGCCCATGGGGGCGTCCATATCAGCGTCCATGTCCATGTCCATGTCACCGCCATCGTCAGGCATATCCATATCCATGTCCATCTCCATATCGCCGGCTGGCTCTGGAGGCGCATCATCTTCGGCATCGTCAAGGTCCATTTCCTCTTCTTCTTCTCCGAGAGGAACTTCTTCTTCCTCAATAGGCGGAGCCCATTCTTGTAATCTCGCATCACCAATAGGTGTTAAATTAGCAAGCTTCATGAAGCTGCGAATTTCAGCCTCGGTTAAAAGTGTTTTACGAGCCATCGTGAATTCTCCTTAAAAATAAACTCAAACTTAAATAGTGGCCATTATTGATAAAAGACACAAAATATTACTCATTCAGCCAAATCAGACTTCTTTAATTTACCTAGCGCCTTCATTTCTATCTGTTTAACTCGCGCAAAAGATATTCCTAATCTCTCCGCGGTTTGGCGCAAGGTCAGTGTGCCATTCTGAAAAACTGTTATTAATACGCAATTAAATTCACTTGGGAAATTTATAAAATGCCGGCAGTCGCTCTTGCCGCACGGTTCGTTTTTAGCCATGCAAACTTTAGAGCAAGTTCTTAAACCATCACCTCTCATAATTCAGGAAACTCCTGTGCTATGAGGTCAAAGACATCTTCTACCTCATTCTCAGACAAACTAAAGTCTTTTAAGGTTTGGTTCCCTTGCTCAACCAATTTTCTATTTTTCTTTACCCTATTTTTGTTTAGCTTCTGCTTTTTGCTGGCATAAGCTGATATAAAAGACAGCATATTCTCGTCATTATTGTTAACAGCCTCAATAATGGCCTTAAAAAACTCTGACTGAGTTAGCGAGTTATGCTTTAGTCGTAATATTAGCTGCGCATGCTCGTGATCTGTAACATTAAAAACTATTCTCTTCGGTATCTTACCGTAATTATTAGTAGTCTCAATCATCACCACTTCCTTGTGTTAATATGGGTTCGACTTTCACCCAAGCCGGCGCTAGTCTGCCTTACAAAAGTGGCTTTAGTCTGCAACTCTTTTAGATTCTGAGCGCCGGTATAAGAAAAGCCACTTCTCACACCTCTTTCGATGTCCTCAAGAATCATAACTACAGAACCTCGGAACGGTACCTGTGAAGAAACTCCCTCGAATGAAGAGTACTTTCCTCTCCATTTCATTTGAGCTTCCTTCGAAGCCATACCTCGATACGATTTATATTTGAAACCATCGCGACCTTCAAAAACTTCACCCGGTGTTTCGGTTGTGCCAGATAAAAGAGAACCGCACATAACAGCATCAGCTCCAGCAGCAAGTGCTTTAACAATATCTCCGGAGTTTCGGATGCCGCCATCGGCGATAATAGCAACGTCACGATCTGTTTTGGCGCACTCAAAAATTGTTTGTAGTCCCGGCAAACCATGTCCGGTTTGAATTCTAGTGGAGCAAATTGAGCCCCCGCAAATATTACATCTGACTGAATCAGCACCCCAATCAGCAAGATCGTTCACCCCTTGAAGAGTTGCTACATTGCCGGCCATGATGTGAAAATCTGGCGCTAAATTCCTAAGATTTTCCAATGCTTCTTTCATCATAATATGGTGACCATGTGCGACATCAACACACAAAAAGTCGACGCCAGAAGATAGAAGAGCGGTCGCGCGTTCTATATAATCCCCCGTAATGCCAATAGCGGCACCCAATACTGGCGAGATAGAATCGACACTATACTCGTAGGCTCGCACTACCTGTAGAACCTGCTCTTCAATCGTATTGTAGCGATGGATGATCCCAGCGCCTCCAAGTTTATACATTGATGAAGCCATATGTCCACCGGTAATTGTATCCATGGGCGACGAAAATATGGGTAATTTAAGATTTACGCCGCGGCCGAGGTCGGCGCCAATATCAATTTCAGAGCGTGATCTTATCTCCGAATACTGGGGCTGCAAGAGAACATCGTCATATGTCAGCGCCTCGCTATTATTACTACTCATCATCTTTCTTTGCTTCCCTTTTCTTGCGCGAGGTTGTTCGCTTTAGAGCCCTCTTCATAGTGGCAGAATTTTTATCATCTATTGTAATTGAACCTTCTGGTGGCACCTCGCGGGTGGCCGGCTGTTGCTCATTGATTTGAACAGGCGACGGTGGCTGTACCTTGGGCACAAAATGTTTTTGAAGAGAGCCGTATGCCTCTTCACACTCAGAAAGAGCCTTTGCGTGCCTAATAATTTCACCAACATAATCTGTATGTTCAGAAATCGCTGTCGGATTATTAATCAATATCTCAATAGCTCCGTAGTGCTCTAATGCTTTGCCCTGAAGTTGAAGCAGGGCGGCTTCTAAATTTTTAAGTGACGCCATTTTTTCTCCTATTTGTAACGTTCAATAAACTTTCTAATATCATCGCGATAGTACCAAGATTCTCTATGCGGCTTTGCTGGCTCTTTCAAGAATTTATAGCCGGCAGATTTCGGGCCGGTCCTAGCCACACAGAGTGATGGAGTGCCTTCAAATCCGTATTTTTTCTCAATATATGCACCTTCGTCGGACATATTATAAACATAAAATATAACGTCACTATATTGATTCGCCAAATCTTTGTAAATTGGCGCCAAACCATGACACAAGTAGCATTCATCTCCATAAAATTTAATAACAACCAAATGCTCATCTTCTACATTGCCATCTAATATTTTTTCAAGGCTTGCGCGTGTAATTCTTTTAATGTTGTTTTTTTGTTGCATTTTTATCTAATATCTCCTTTGCTGCTTTTATACAATCTGGACAGAACAGTCTAACTATCTCTTGTTTTACTACAACAGACCACGATTGTACCATATCTTTGTTCTTCTTGTCAAACTCTTTAAGGCAGGCATTACATTGCTGGGGCAGTTTATCAAACTGGGAAATTTTTTCCGCGAAGTTTTCAGCCGTGTTTTTGTCTAAATGTTTGTTTATCGCACGGCGCTGTTTACGGTTCATCGATTCATCGCTCCGAATATTTGCTGCCTGTGTGAACCATCGAACACAACTACTGCTGAGGGAAATGGTGCCGGGTTATCGCAATCGCCGAACTTGAGTCGACCTTTTACAAAGTATACTTCATCAGCCTTCATGACATACTGATGCCAGTATTTCGTATCTGTTCTAGCTGGTATCAACAATACAGCGCGGGTACCCTCTTGTCGTGTTTCTTTATATGCTTTTTCGATCCACTTATCAATGCCTCGACCATACGGAGGGTTAATGAAACTAGTAAAGCCAACCCAACTCTTTGACAAGCCATTCTCTGCCTCAGTAAAAAAATTAGCACACTTTGTATTGTGTGTGTCGGCACACGGGTCTAAATCAAAAGGACCGAAGCGCCAGTCTAGTTTATCAAAA
>VMHT01091078.1_pt1 | contig 10431 bp, 5 predicted proteins | sample 4693611 | NCBI WGS metagenome assembly VMHT01 (sample SAMN12280063, study PRJNA550983) | marine metagenome | isolation source: seawater sampled from same location over 5 years 0.02-0.2 micron viral filtrate | place: USA: collected off the coast of southern California halfway between the port... ...
TTACAGATTAACGGAATGATAGTAGAGGTGGCATTTTGAGTTTAACATTAGCATTGGCAATTGGTTCAACACTTATTCAAGCAAAAGGATATAGTGATGCGGCTCGTGGTGCAAAGATGGAAGGTGCATTAACTGCTCGTAATATAAAGACACAAGCCAAAATAAGAAGGGTACAAGCCTTACAAGAACATAATGATATAATGGCAAATTTACAAACATTCAAATCACAAAATGCTGCAGTAGCAGGAACAACTGGCAGGGATATGGGTTCAGATAGATCTTATAAAGCATTACTAGATAAAGCTAAAAAAGATAATCTTACATTAGCAAAGCGATCTAACTATCAAAATCTTGCTGAACAAAGTAAATATTCACAACAAGCAGTCATGGCAGTTACAAAAGCAAACAACATTTCAAGGGCATATAGATATAAGGCATTTGGTACAATTATAAGTGGTGGATATAAAGCGAGTACAATGGTCTAATGGCAGAGTTTATAAAATCAAAACCAACAACATTTAGAAATAAACCAGTAGGTGTAGTGGCAGTAGATACTGGTGCAGTGCAACTTGGCAATGCAGTTGCAGAGTTTGGTAATTCTATGCAAAAGATCTTTTGGGAAGAAGCAAGAAAAGATGCAATTAAAAAAGATATTAATACTGCCAAAACACTTGCAGTTGCAGAAGATGGTTTAATAAAGTTTGAGAAAGCCAATTTTACACAAGTAGGTACACCTTATGCTGAAAAAGTTTTGGCACAAAGATATGGTGATGCTATGGGATTATTAGCTAAAGATAGATTTGCAAAGCTACAATCTGAGAACAGATTTGATAAAGATGCGTTTGATAATGCGGCTAATTTATTTATTGATTCACATATTAAAAGTTTCAAAGATAATAAAATGGATCAATACATTCCTGACTTTATTACAAAAGTTACTAATCAAAAGGTTTTATATTCTAATAAAATATTAAATGATACTATTGCAAGAGATGAAAGAGTAGCGGCACAAAATACACTACTCACAGCAGAAGATGATATTAATTCTTTATCAGCTTTGGTTTATTCAAAAGCAAACTTTGATCCTGATGAAGGTGAAGATACTGCAGATATTATTAATTTAAACAATGATATTAAAAATACCGTAACTGATATTGAAACAAAGATTAATGAATTAGTTGCAGGTGGACATATTAAAGCACCTAAAGCCGCAGACATGAAAGCAAATCTAAGAAGAAGTCAGGCTCTTGGTAGTATAAATAATGTTATTGATAGACTTGGTGAGAATGGAGATGCAATAAAAGCAGTAGAACAAATATTTAATTCTAAAAGATTGTCACCTGAATTAATTAATTTTGTTGCTCGATCAGCACAAGGAAAAGTTAGACCTGCAGAATTACAAAAAGTGCATCAATTAAAAGAGGATTTAAATTTAACAAGAACAGATATGGCAGTTCTTGCTCGTGAAATAAGTAATAGATCTGGTGATGCTAGTAAACTTATGAAGGCAATGGAGTTAGATTATCAAGTTGGTGGAATATATAATTCAGATTCTATTTTAAATAATGATAAAGATACAAGAGAAAAATTAAATCTTAATTTAAATAATGAATTTGGACAATCTATTACATCTTCAAGTTTTTTTAAATTAGATGGATCAACATATAGTAAACTTGTTAGTAAGGTAATGAGTCGGAATGTAGTGCCAAAGTTTGCTCATGACCTCTTCAAAGCAGATAACTTTTTAAATTTATCTATGTTTGAAAATGAAACACCTGCAAGTAAAAAGTTTATGGCATCAAGAGTATTAGATCTTTGGAAAAATACTGCATACACAAGTACAGGTGCGCCTAGATTGCAAGGATATGATGATGAATATTTCAAGTTTAGTTTAATAGATGCCGCAACTTCAGTAAATGGTAATGACATTGTTTCGGTTTTTGATTATTTTGCTAGACCTAATACAACAAAAAAAGAATTAGATAATTCTGTAATGACATCTTTTGCCAAGTTTTATCCTGACTCAACTATAACTACAGTCAATAGTGCATTGGAAGCAGTGCTTGATGATTCTGACATACCACGACATTCATGGAGTATTATGAAACCATATGCAAATAAACTTATGGTCTTCAAAAATGCAAGATCATCAAGTGGCAATTCAGTTGAGTTTACTAAAGAGAATATGAAAGATGTCTTAGAAGAAACATATAAAACTATGTTTATAGAAGATGAAAATGTTTTTGATTTCTATTCTAAAGATACAACAACACAAACAAGATTTACACCAAAACGTAAATATGTTGGACCAATTTACGATAAGTTTATAAATCATGTAAATCAATATATATCTGAAACTACATCAGGATATGAAGGTTTAGGAGAAGATGTATTCTTATTACCAGATGTAAGAAACTCACAGTTTGGAGATCAAAGATATACTCTTGTTAAGGAAGATGGCACTGTGCTTTTAAATAATGAAGCCACACCAATTACATTTACAACTCTAGAATTTGACAAACAAAATGCTATTACTGTCAAAGAATTAAAAAAACAATATGAAGATCAGGCATATAAAAAACGATTATTATCTAAAAATGCAAAAATACCACCACCTGATTTATCTTTGTATAATTTAGATTTTGATTCTATACCAGTTGAAAACTTTTTATCTCAACAAAATAATTCATCAGGATATAATTCAACATTTAAATCAATTAAGAATTTAGATGCACCAGTAATTATGCCTGAAGAAAGAACAGTAGAAGAGACTTTTAGATCAGAAGATCAAAAACAATTTGAGGCAATGACTAAATATGGCACTGGGCAAGATAAAATAGCAATTGAATCAGGACTCAAAGATTTTAGTGAGTATGTTGATGGACTTGGTGAAAACTATTTAGAGAAAAAAATTGGCAACAAGGGATTTGATAATCCTTCATGGCAACTACTATCTGAATATAGATTTACAAAAGATAGTATTAAAGATGTTGTGCAAGATGTAAAAAACTTTTTCACTCCTGATGTTGCTGTTGAAGTGCAAAATTCTTTAATTGATATTATTAATTATAGTTCTGAAAAAGAAGGTTTTAGAGTTTTGCCATATAGAGATGTAAATACATTATCTATAGGTAGAGGTTTTAATGTAAGAGATTTAACAGAAAGAGACTTTAGCTTTATGCCAAATGAACTTGCTCAAGAATTAAAGATATTACAAACAGATTTAAAAAGTAATGATTATACATTTGATGAACTAATAAAAAAAGAACGAGAGTTTAAAAGAAATCTATCTTCTAAAAATATTAGAGGACTTTTACAAGAAGCCGCAGATAAAATATATACAGCTAAGATAAAAGATATTTATAATCAATATGAAAAAGAGTTTCCTAATTTTAGTGCATTGAGTAGTGAAAGACAAAAGTCATTGATTGATTTTTCCTATCAACTTGGTCACGAGAATGTTAAAGGTAAATTTCCAAAGTTTTATGAATCAATAACAAATGCAATAAATTCAAATGATATTGATATAAGAAATTATCATTTCAGACAAGCAGGATTTCATCAAGCATATAATGTAGGACAATATGGTAATACCAAAACAAAAGTTCATATGCAAACTGGATCAAGAGTTAGAGATAGAGTATCACTATTAGGATATCATGTTCGAGATATTGATTTTATGTTGGAGGATTAATGGCATATAATCCTTTTGATATTAAATTTGTTGATTATGAACCACAAGGCGATCAAGATTATACACCTTTACATTTAATATATCCTGATAGTGAGGGTAGAACAGACCCTTCTTTTTCAGAAGGTTTTGTTGCTAATTTAAAATATCAATGGTTACCAATTACAAATGCTACTCAAGAATATTTTGCATTTGCATCTGATCCATATGATGAAGATTTTGATTGGAAAAAAACAATTCAAGATAATGATGACTATTTATTTGCTGATGAACTCTCAAGAGCAAAAAATTTAGAACATTATAATTATATAAAAAATGATTTGTTATCTATGCAACAAAATAGAAAAGTCTTTGAAAGATCAGGTTTAGGTGCAACATTAGTGGCAGGTGTTGTTGATCCATTAAATATAGCTTTTTTTCACCCAGTTTTTAATACTGGTATTAGAGCCGCTTGGGCGGCTAAGTCAGCTTTGGGTGTGACAAAAGAAGCAGGAAAGATGGGATTTTTATTTGGTATGGGTAGTGAAGCTTTACGTGCGCCTTTTGATCCATTCAATACATATGCTGAATCGGTGACTAACATTGCAGGAAATACTGTATTTGCAGGTTTACTTGGGGGTGGCTCAAGAGGTATAGCAAATAAGTTTAGTAATATAGTTACAAAACATAAAAATTTAAAAAATCCCAATCCTAAAACAGATGAAGTTTTTGCTACTGAGGAAGCAATAAATAAATCAAGTACTGATACAAATGTTAAACAACCATTAAGAAGTAGTTTGAGGGAATTACCTATTGATAGATATAATTTTGTAAATTCCTTTTTGCCATCAAGACGATTACAATTTGGCAAATATGATGGGGTTGAAGCACCTGAAATAGTAAAAGATTTTGATATGCAAATTGAATATAACGGCAGTGTATCAATGCAAGGTAAGCCTATGCAATCTATTGATATGATGCAACAAAGATATAAAGGTAAAGGGCTTCATGTAGAAGCATACCTTGATAATCTTTACATGGAAGAAATGTATAAAACAAAAGGAACTGGTAGAGTTGCAGGTATAGACTACATTACACCTACACAATATGTGCAAAAAAAATTAGGAAATAAACTAGAAACTAAATATTTTAATGATGCTACACAAGATTACTTAAAAGCAATGCCATCAAAAGCTGAGTTTAAAGATGAAATAATTAGACTACAAATTTTGAATGGTAACCCTGCTTGGAATAAAGCTTACTTTTCTAGTATACCAGAATATAAACGCAAAGGTATGGAACGTATTGCACAGTTTTATAGAGAGTTTGATATTCTTGCACAAGATCAAGGTGTGTTTCATTCTAAAGAAGGAACAAAAAAAGCTATTGGTAAATTAGATAATAGAATAAATGAATTAGATAAAAAAATACTAAGAGAAAAAGATAAGATTGCAAAACAAATATTTAGGTTGAGTAAACAAAACTTATTAAAGCAAAAAAAGTTTTATGAAAGTGATTATGCACCTACACGATCTAATTATAAATGGGCAATCTATTATGATAAACAAATGTTACTAGAAAATCCTGATAAACAAAATGAATTGGCAGATATATTTGCAAATCATTTCTTAGAAGAAGGATTTGTTACAAGATTTGTTGCAGGAGATACACCTGATCGAGTGCCAGTTACTAACTTAGCACAAGCACAAAAAGTTGGCAGAGAGTTTGTAGATACAATATTAGAGAAAGGTGATGATCCTTATGGCTATAGTACACCTATGGGAGTAGGTAAGGCTAAACATATAATGATGAGAGCCACAAATATACCTGAATGGAAAGTGTTAGATTTCATTATAAAAGATCCTGCTATTATGTCACAATATGCTAAGATGATGGGTTTTAGAATAGAGTATGCTCGTAAATTTGGAGATGATTCTATAGATTATATTCTTGATATGATTGAAGCAGAGATGCAGTCATCAAAGAAATATTCTCAAAAAGCTATAGCTGAAATTAAATCCGATTTTTTGGCAGGATACGAAAAGGTTGCAGGTCAAATAAGTAGAGATCCATCACGATTTGATACAAAATTTGCAAGAATATCAAGAAAACTTGCAGGTATGTCATACCTTACTGGAGCAGGATTAACTGCCGCTACTGAAACTGTAGCTATGCCTATTATGGAACATGGGTTAGGTAATATTCTTAGAGGTGTATTTCGTGCAGTTGATGGTAACTTTGATAAAATAAAAGCAAATGCACAAGATCTTCAACATTCTAGTGAGGGTCTTGAGTTAACACAAAGAGCCGCAGTTGATCGTATTCTTGGTGATTTAGTTAGACCAGTCAAAGTTGGTAAAATAGAAAAAACTGCAGATGCTTTTGAAGATACTTTTTATAAATTTAATGGTTTATCTCTAATTACTGCTACTGGTAAGTTGATTGATTCAGCAATACGTATTCCTAAATTTTTCAAGCAAATAAAAAACTATGATAGTTTAGATGAGTTTGATATTGAAGATTTAAATAGATATGGAATAGATAAACAAACAGCAAAACGTTTATACGAAAATGGTGGGTGGCAATCTACAGACTCAGATATGCCATTACTTAATATACAAGGGTGGGCAGATAAAACAAAAGCTGACAGAGATTTAAAAGCTATTATGCAAACATATCTTGTTAATGGTGCAAGAAATACTATTATTCATGCCACTGCATTTGATAGACCAAATATAGCAGATGGTTTTGTGTATAAAAAGTGGAAACCATATATGACAAAGATGGGTATAAATCCTGACCCTCGTGCATCTGTAGGTAAATTAGCTGATGGCTCGTATAGATATCCAATAGCAAGGATTGAATCAGGTGTTATGGCATTTCCATTCCAGTTTTATAATTTTTCATTTGCGGCAAACCAAAGAATACTACGACCTATGTTTGATCCACAGAAAAAGTTTAGGTTGCAAGGTGCAATAGCATTGTTAGGTATGTCATATATAATATTATCTATGAGAAAGCCTGATTGGTGGTTTAAGGATAAAGATTATCCTGAACTAATGATGCAAATAACTGATAGATCAGGGATATTAGGACTTTATTCTGAACTTGCATATAGAGGCATTGAAGCGGCAGGTGCATTTGGTTTATATAATCCTGATGATAGTTGGTTGAAGGGTAGATATAATGCAACTGGTTGGGATTCTGCTTTTGGTTTATTGGGAGCAACACCTAATATGTATAGAGAATGGGTATTAGGTGCAAATGATTTAATCAACGACAATACTGAAGAAGGATTAAAAACAATATCGTATAATTTTCCATTATTGGGTTTATTTGGATTAGATGATGATCTACGAGCATTAGGTTCAGGTAGAAATAGATAGACATTAGTAACAAAAAATTGTAAAGGTAAAGGCATGACTATAGCATTAAGTGCAAATACACCACGAGTGAGTTACACAGTTAATCAGGGTGCGAGTCAAACCTCATTTGCTGTACCATTCGTATTTTTTACTGCATCAACGGATCTCAATGTTTTTGTAGACAATGTGGCACGGACATTTGATGCCAGTACATCAAACACATCTTTATATACTGTAAGTGGTGGCAGTGGTTCTACTGGAACTGTAACAACAACTGTGACTGGTGCAACTGGTGGCAGTACTGTTGTCATCACTAGAGCAATACCTCTTTCTCGTACTACTGACTTTCCAAGTTCAGGTGCATTTGAGGTAGCCAAACTAAATACAGAATTAGATACTGTTACTGCTATACAATCTGATTTTAATGATGCGGCTTCACGAGGAATAAGACTACAAGATTCTGATACTGCAGTGTCAATGGAGTTGCCATTACTGGCTAGTCGTAAAGGTACAGTTTTAGGATTTAATGCAAGTACTGGTGCGGCAGAAGCAGGACCAACTATTGCAAATGTAAATAGTTTGTCAGCAATAACTGCTAACATTAACACAGTTGCAGGTATTAGTGGTAACGTCACAACAGTGGCAGGTATATCAGCTAATACAACAACAGTTGCAGGTATATCAGGTAATGTGTCTACAGTAGCAGGTATAGCAAGTAATGTTACTACAGTAGCAGGTAAAGCCTCATTGATTACATCAGACTTTGCCGCAGATATGGCACTGATTGATAGTACATTTGTAAGTAAAATTAACCTTGTAACAAGTGATTTTGTTACGGATATGGCGGCAGTTACATCAGACTTTATTGCTGATCTAAATGCACTGGCTACTACTGCAATTATTGCTGATTTAGATTTATTGGCTACATCTGATTTTGTATCTGATCTAAATGCAGTAGAGGGTATTAAAGCCAATGTAACTACAGTAGCAGGAATTGCTAGTAATGTGACATCTGTGGCAGGTAACTCTAGTAATATTAATTCTGCAGTAAGCAATGCAAGTAATATAAACTCTGCAGTATCTAATGCAAGTAACATTAACTCTGCAGTTAGTAATGCAACCAACATAAACTCAGTAGTAAGTAATGCTAGTAATATTAATACAGTGGCAGGTGCAATAACTAACGTCAACAATGTTGGTGGGTCTATTACTAACGTAAATACAGTGGCAACTAACCTATCAGGGGTAAATAGTTTTGCAGATAGATATAGAGTAGCAAGTTCTGCTCCGTCTAGTTCTTTAGATGTTGGTGATCTATACTTTGATACCACAGCAAATGAGTTAAAAGTTTACAAGTCAAGTGGTTGGGCAGCAGCAGGTTCTACTGTCAATGGAACGTCTGCTAGATTTCATTATGATATATCAGGTACACCAACAAGTGTAACTGGCAGTGATGCTAGTGGTAATACTCTTGCTTATGATGCGGGGTTTTGTGATGTATATGTAAATGGTGTTCGTATGTCTACGGCAGACATTACAATTACAAGTGGAGATACAGTTACTTTTGCTAGTGCTTTGGCTGATGGTGATGAGGTAGACATTGTTGCTTTTGGAACATTTAGTGTATCAAACATTGTATCTACTGGTGCATTAAACTCAGGATCAATAACCAGTGGATTTGGTAACATTGATACTGGCTCATCTACGATTACAACGACTGGTGTTGGAACATTCGGATCATTAGATATATCAGGTGACATTGATGTAGATGGCACAACTAATCTTGATGCTGTGGACATAGATGGTGCTGTGGATATGGCATCTACTCTTGGCTTAGATGGTGCTCTATCTGCAAAAGGTGGTGCAGTCTTTAATGAAAATAGTGCTGATGTAGACTTTAGAGTTGAGTCTAATGATGATGCAAATATTTTTAGAATTGAAGGTTCTACTAACAATGTTAAGATAGGTAGTAATGCAGGTAACTATGGACAACTTTCTATTAAAAATGAAAAGGCAGGTTCACAAGAAAGAGGTTTATATGTTGAAGTAACTCCTGCAAGTGGAACAAGTCCTAATAATGTCGCAGTTTTTTCTGCAACTAATTCCAACATGACACAGCCATTAGTTAGAATACATCACGAAAGTCCGACTGCTGACCAATTACTTTTACAAGCAACAACTACTGGCAGTAACACAGTAAAGTTTTCTGTAGATGAAGATGGAGATATTTATAGTGCAGGTGGTATTAACTTAGGTGGTACTGGTTCAGCAAATAAACTTGACGAATACGAAGAAGGAACTTGGACTCCAGTATATACTACTGACAGTGGCAATGCTCCTACAGCAACTTATAGCATACAAGCCGGGGTTTATGTAAGAGTAGGAAATTTAGTTCATATTGGAGGAAGAATAAGAACTGATGCAACATCAGGTGGTTCTGGGAATTTAGTTATAGGTGGAATACCCTATGTTTCAATTAGTGGTAGTAATTATTTTTCTAATATTTATTTTGGTTATGTAGATGGTTGGGCAACGCAAACATTTCCAGTATCTGGTTATATGTCACCAGCGGCATCATTCTTTTATGTAAATCAAGCTCGTTCAAGTGACAATAGAAATGGTATAGGCACAATTACAAATGTTAGCTCTTTAACAAGTGGAACATCTAAAAATGATATAATATTTTCTGGAACTTATAGAACAGCATAGGAGTAAATTATGGCAATAACAAAAGAAGCAGTAATAGAAAAAATAGAAATAGTAAATACTTGGGCAGTACAAGTGGCTACAGATACAGTCATCAAAGAAGATGATGCAGAGATAGGTAGGTCAAGACATAGGCACGTTCTACAACCATGTTCATCATCTAAAGATAGTGATGGCAAGTGGACACATACAGACACCGACATAAGTGCAGAAGCTACCGAAGTACAAGCAGTAGCCAATGCAGTGTGGACAGATACAGTCAAAGCTAATTACAAAACATTTAGGGAAAGCCAAGAGGTCTAACAATGACTAGAGCAAAAGACATATCCAAAATACTTACTGATGCTGATATCAGTGGCACATTAGATGTTACTGGAGAAACTACTTTAGCTACACATCTTAATCTTGGTGATGGAGATATAATCAAACTTGGTGCTAGTGCAGATTTAACTATTCAACATGATGGTTCAGATAGTATTATTACTGATGCTGGAACTGGCAGATTAAAAATACAAGGAAGTCGTGTTGATATAAATAAAAGTGATGGCTCTGAGGGAATGGCAGCATTTATAGAAGATGCACAAGTTATTCTTTATCACAATAATGCAGTAAAGTTACAAACGACTTCAAGTGGTATAGACGTTACTGGTGGAGTTACTACAACTACTGCATCAAGTATAGAGGGTGGTG
>VMHT01035218.1_pt1 | contig 10430 bp, 10 predicted proteins | sample 4693611 | NCBI WGS metagenome assembly VMHT01 (sample SAMN12280063, study PRJNA550983) | marine metagenome | isolation source: seawater sampled from same location over 5 years 0.02-0.2 micron viral filtrate | place: USA: collected off the coast of southern California halfway between the port... ...
GTATTATTAGGGTAAAAAACGAATTATTTGAATATGTAGAAAAATTAAATACCCTAAAAGTACACGCTACTCCTATTTCCCTTCGGATGTATTGTTTGATTTTTATTTACCTATCCCCACTGGTATACAATTCTCATATTTTAGCAAGTTTTGATAAAAATAACTTTTTGGAATTGGGAATTTCTGTCTTCTTTTCTATCATGATTGGTTTTATACTGATGGCACTTTTTAATATCCAGCAATACATTGAAGACCCTTTTGATCAGGAAGGATTTGATGACTTAAAATTTGATGAAATGGTGGTAGGTGACCAAGAAGTACTGGATTAACCCGAGGATCAACCTTCTTAAACGATCTCTTTAGAGCAATATCCAACGGCAATTGGAGGCAATCAAATTAATCAATCACCCACACGGACTGTATTTTAATTCAAGGAGTGTAGAATTAAAAATTTATCATACTTTTAAATTCTAAATCTATAAATAAAAGCTGAGATGAAAAAACCAAACCCAACTCCACTTTCCAATATGGACCATTGGGAGGATGACTTAGTAAAAAGATATCCTGACCCGGAAATGGCCAAGAAAAAAAAGGAATTTAGAAATTATGTAGATTCCGATAGGGACGCAACGGTTAGGGAATTTTACAAGCTCAATCACCAATACCAGACCTATGAATTTGTGGTTGAGAAGGAAAAAGAGTTTTTGGCTTTCAATAAGCGTAAAATGTCAATTTGGGAGGCTTTAGACTACCTCAACACTTTGGTGGACGACAGTGATCCAGACATTGAACTGGACCAGTTGCAGCATCTGCTTCAAACCTCAGAGGCCATTCGTAAGGACGGACATCCCGACTGGTTTGTCCTGACGGGTTTACTTCACGATTTGGGTAAAGTATTGTGTCTGTTTGGAGAACCGCAATGGGCCGTGGTTGGAGATACCTTCCCAGTGGGTTGTGGTTTCTCGGATAAAATTGTCTATCCAGAGTTTTTTAGCGAAAATCCAGATTACAGCGATGACAGGTACCGTTCCAAATTAGGCGTTTACAAAGAAAATTGTGGTTTAGACCAGGTTAAAATGAGCTGGGGCCACGATGAGTATTTGTACCAAATCGTAAAAGACTATCTGCCCAAACCCGCACTCTATATGATTCGCTATCATTCCTTCTATGCCCAGCATCGTGAAAATGCTTACGACCATTTGATGAATGATGAAGACCGAGAATATTTTAAATGGGTAAAATTATTTAATCCCTATGATTTGTATTCCAAGGCTCCAGTTCCTCCCGATGCAAAAGCATTAAAACCCTATTATGAAGATTTGATCTCAAAATATTTGCCTGAAAAACTACTTTTTTAACCCATAAAAAAGTATCAATTTCAACCTTAGGATGATCAATTTCGGAATAGTTGGATTAGGAAGAATTGGCAAAGTTCACCTTTCCAATCTACAAAGCTATTGTCCTCAGGCAAAAGTAATTGCTGCCAGTCCAGTAAAACCAAAACACAAAGTATTATTGGAGGAGTACGGCATTGTACATCATTGTGAAACTTTTGAGGAAATGATGGAAGTCCCCAATTTGGATGCCGTTGTCATTGCCTCTCCCACTGCCTATCACTATGACCATATACTGCAAGCTGCAAAGGCGGGAAAACATATTTTTTGTGAAAAGCCAATTGATCTGAACTATGAAAAGGTACAAACGGTAACCCAAACAGTAGCCGCTGCAGGAGTGCAATTTATGGTGGGCTTTAACCGAAGGTTTGACCCTCATATTCAACAGCTTAAAAGTGCGATTGAAGAGGATAAAATAGGTAAACCACGGATCCTAAAAATAACGAGTAGGGATCCCGCACCCCCGCCAATAGCATTTATTAAAGGCTCTGGAGGTCTTTTTCTCGACATGAGTATTCACGATTTTGATATGGCGAGGTATTTGGTCAATGATGAGGTAGTGCAAGTCTATGCCCATGGTTCGGTATTTGGTGATCTTCCACTTCAACAGTATGACGATATTGACACCGCTGTGATCACCCTGGTTTTTAAAAAGGGATGTATGGTGCAGATAGACAACAGCAGATACAGCACCTATGGATACGACCAAAGGGTTGAGGTTTTTGGTGAAAATGGAATGACGGCCACGCAAAATGTTTTGGACAATTCCGTTCAAATTGCAAATGCCACTGGGCACCACACCGCCCGTTCTAAACACTTTTTTATTGAACGCTACGCCGAATCCTATCGCAATGTTTTATTAGATTTTATCGATACCCTAATTCACAAACAACCACCGAGTATCTCTGCTGAAGACGGACTTGCGGCATTGGCCATTGCTATGGCAGCAAAAAAATCACTAAAAGTAAAAACCCCCATTTCAATTTCTTAAACTAAATCAAAAAATCTTATGCAATTATTTTTTACGTTTTTGGCTTATACGCTTTTTGTGGCGGGCTATTCTTGGTACAAGCTCAGAAAAGAAAAACTAAACTCGCATGAAGGTTATTTTTTAGGGGGCAGAAGCCTCACCGGAGTTGTCATAGCTGGCTCCATGCTTTTGACCAATATTTCTACAGAACACCTCATTGGAATGAATGGATCCAGCTATAAAAATGGGTTTATCATTATCGCGTGGGAGGTTACCTCTGCTTTGGCTTTGATTTTGACTGCCGTCTATTTTGTTCCAAAATATCTTAAAATGGGATTGACCACTATTCCTCAATTTCTAGAAAATAGATTCGATGGGTTCACTCGGTCGTTGGTAGCTTTTTTCTTGATGATCTCTTTTATTGTGACCCTCTTGCCCATTGTTTTGTATACTGGTGCCATCAATCTGGAGAGTATTTTTAATGTGTCTGAGCTGTTGGGTGTGTCCCAGACGCAGGGAATGAATTATACCATTTGGGCGATTGGTTTGGTCGGCTCCTTATATGCTATTTTTGGCGGACTCAAGGCGGTAGCTGTTTCGGATACACTCAACGGATATGGATTGTTGGTGGGGGGATTGGCCATCCCTTTTATTGCTTTAGTAAGCATTGGTGAGGGCAACTCATTGGAGGGGCTGAGCTCCGTCTACCGCAATGCCCCTGAAAAATTTAACGTCATCGGTGCCAAAGACTCTGTAATGCCTTTTGAAGTACTATTTACAGGGCTTATCATCAATCAAATTTATTTTTGGTGTATGAATCAAATGATCATTCAAAGGGCATTGGGAGCAAAAAATCTAAAAGAAGCTCAAAAAGGATTGCTCTTTACAGGGCTGCTAAAGATTCTGGTTCCATTAATCATCATTTTACCTGGGGTTATTGGTTTTTACTATTTTGGAGACCTCTACTATGATCGGCAAGACATGATCTACCCTGAGTTGATCAAAAAGGTACTTCCAGCAGGTTTTGTAGGTGTTTTTGCCGCCATTGTTATGGGCGCGGTTCTAAGTACATTTAACAGTGTTCTAAACAGTGCTGCCACCATTTTTAGCATTGATATTTTTAAGCGACACATCAACCCAGAAATTAGCGATGGGCGATTGGTGAAAATAGGAAAAATCACTTCGGCTGTTTTAGCGATTTTCGCCATTGTTGTTGCGCCCATGGTAGCCAATGCCCCCGATGGACTCTATCAATTGCTACAGCAACTCAATGGAATTTTCTTTATCCCGATTGCCTCGATTATGCTGGCGGGTTTTTTCTTGCCTAAAATATCCGCTTTGGCTGCTAAAGTCGCCCTATTGGTGGGCTTGACATTTTATATCAGCTGTACTTTTATTTTTAAGGTAGACCTTCATTTCGTTCATATTTGGGGAATAGAATTTATCATCAACATGGCCGTAATGGGCCTAATTTCCTACTTTATCCCCAAGGAGAAGCCCTTTCAAATTAGTGATCTACAAATTGTGGAAATGAAAGAATGGAAGTTTACCAAAGGCTTTTCAATCTTTTTGGTGGTGTCTACCCTACTTATTTATATATTGTTGGGGAATTTTAATTGATCTGAAAATATTAACCATTGAGTGAATCAAATTTGTTGGGGATATTCATTGCCCTGTCAGTATCGATTTTTGTGATGATGATTGCCAAGTACGAGAATAAAATCGTTCAGAAAATCCTCCATTGGTTGCCCGCAATATTACTTACATTTTTGATTCCAGGGGTTCTGTCGTTTGTTTTTGACCTTTCCCTGGAAAACATTGTTTTACACGATTGGAGTAAAGCCTATATCTACCCCATCACCATTTTTTGCATTATGAGCTCCATGTCCTTGGCACAATTAAAAATTGTTGGACTGAAGCCTTTGATCTTATTTTTTATTGGATCGTTTACCATTGCTGTGATTCCCGCCCTTCTGTTTATGCTTTATTATTTGGGCAATGAGCAAATGGCCGATTTGTGGAAAGGGATCATCCCCATCGTTGGAAGCTGGATTGGAGGGAGCTCGAGTATGTTAGTGCTCAAAGAATATGTTGCCGTTCGGGAAGATCTTTTTTTATCGGTCTTGTTATTGGACAATATGATTCAGAATATCGTTATGATTTTTTTATTTCAAATCATTCGACGCACAGACGAATACAATCAAAAGTTTAATATTTCTCAACCCATTTCCTTTTCAGAAAAAGAACAAAATCAAAACCGCATTCAAAAAAACCCTTATCTATCAGTACTTATTGCGATTGGTTTGACCGCTTTGGTTGTGGCCATGGAATTTAGTTTTATCACCAATGTTATTATTTTATCTATCACGGGTCTGGTGGTCGGTAATGTATTCCGGTTCTGGTCTTTTGATATCAACCTAAAAATAGGCTCTGTAGGCATCATTTTGATCATGTCAATTTTAGGGCTCAAATTAAAGTTTAACGACTTTGAGCTCCCGATGATTTTGATTTTATTTATGATCAATTGGATGATTATCAATATAGCAGTGATGGCTTTTTTTAACTATAAATTAAAAATATCGATGGCTTGGGGACCCATTGCAATGATGGCCAATATCGGAGGAATTTCAACTTCCCCTGCCTTAGCTTCTGCCTACGATAAAAGGCTCATGCCCCACGCTGTGGTATTGGCAATTGTGAGTATGGCCACGGGGACTTTCTGGGGTTTTCTCACCACACTGCTCATAGAATCACAACTGTAAAAAATGGAGGATTGTAGCAGCAAAAAAAAATCATATTATACGGCCGATGAAGCAGAGGAGGCTTTGATCCGTTCTCATATACGATTTCATAAACCTGCGGTCAGCTATTATCTGTGTGAAATATGCGCTCAGTTTCACTTGACTTCGCGCGGGGAAACCCATCCATTGCTTTTAAAACCTGAAGTGATTGCGCGCATAAAAAAGGAACAACAATTTCAGGATTGGTCAGCGCGTTTAAAAAATAAATAATGCGGGTGTAATAAAATTCAGGCGCGTCCCCAAGGGTTTAAAACTGAGTTTGGCTTGAACTTAAACAAAACCACCTACAATATCCATAGGCCGGCATTGATCCAACCAAGTCAGCCATGCAGCTGCCCCCTAAGCAAGGAGTAGGGCAATGGGAATCAAAGGTTTATGTTTACCCCAAGGTAGGTATTGCGAAGGGGAGCAGGCTCGTAATACCTTTTTCCATAGGCATTGATCCTAATGTTGTCAAAATAAGCCCTGTTCAGCAGGTTGTTAATCCCTCCAAAAAAGGAAAAACGCCCCATGGATTTAGACAGCCGAAAATTGGCCAAAAAATAATCTGCCACCTGGGTCAAGTTGGCGTCATCCGCATACAGTTCTCCTGTGTATTGTGTCTGAAGACCTAATCGCCATTCCGAGGGAATGCGGTATTGAATCATGGTACTGAGTTGTTGCTGGGGAATCCCAGGCAGATGATTGCCCGACAGATTTTTATCACCCAACACATAATCATCAAATTTTATGGCAGAAAAATTATAGGCTACCGTCCATAGCCATGCCTTTTTTTGGTGTTCCCAATACAACTCAATTCCCCTTCTCGAAGTTTTTCCAGCATTGCGGTAAAAATCACGCCCAGGATATTCTGCCATCTCGTAGGGCAAGATTTCCTGGTCGGTATTGATGGCATAGAGCGTAGCTTCAAAGGTATTTTCGGGGGTAATAAAACGCCAACCCAATTCAAAATTATGGGCCTTGGAAGGCGACAAGTCGGCATTGAAACCTGGACTTCCATCTGGATTGGCCGAAAGTTCATTTAGAGTAGGGGTCTCAAAACTACTGGAATAAGAAGTAAATAAAACATGATTCCCCAATTGAGTATAAGTGAATCCTAGGCTTGGATTTAAACTGTGAAGCCGCACCTCATCTACCGAGTTTTGAGTTCCAAATCGTTGGTAATCATAGCGTAAACCAGCACGCACTAATCCAAAATCCCATTTTATCTCATCGAGAAAACTCAAGGCCGTATTGTAAAAGTTTTCTGCCTGATCCAGTACATTATCCCCCTGGGTCCCCGACAGGTTTTGATAGCGTTTGCGCAGGTCTTTTTGGTTGGCTGTAGAAAAACGGACTTGCATGCGATGGTGATTGTTGGGCTGAAATTCCAAAGCAGACCCTAGCCCGTAATAGTTTCTAACCAAGTCAATATAGCCGTTGCTTTTTATAGGAATCTTACCTTCAAAATCTCTAAAAGCATAAAAAACATAGCTCTCCCATCGCAGCTTTTCGCTGATTTGATTGTCCCATTGTACCCCAGTTTTTATATGGTCCACTACTTCAAAAGTTTTGTAAGATTCATTTTGGGGTCGAGCCTGAATTCTATTTTCTTCCACACTGGCCATATTGATCCCTCCAGCGTCGTAGGCATAGGGACTGTGGGTGTAGTTAAATTGCCAACGGATTCTGGATTCCTCAGAAAAGTCATGCCAAACATTGGCATTGAAAACCTGCTGTTTGTATTGGCTGTGATTTCGATACCCCCCTGACTGTGAAATATTTTGAAACAAAACCGCCTTCGTTTTATTGTTCTTTAAGCCAACGGTAGCGGACAAATTACTGCTGGAATAGCTACCCCCTTGGGCGCGAATACGCACAAAATCTGTCTTGAAACCGTCTAAGGTATTGATTTGAATTACCCCTCCTGCAGCATTGCCGTAAAACGTAGCAGCCGGACCTCTTAGCACACTTATGGATTGAATAAGCCCCAATGGGAGATTGTCCAACTGACCTTGACCATCTGGGGTTGTTTCGGGTATTCCATCGACAATCAGTTGAATACCTCTGATTCCAAAACCAGAACGCGCACCAAAACCGCGGATCGACAAACGAAGGTCTTGTGCGAAATTTTGGCTATTTTGAGCAAATAGGCCAGGGACTGTTGTGAGGTAATCCTGAAGGGAGTTTTGCGGTATTCCCAACTGTTCTGCTTCAAAAGCGCGGTAGCTTAAAGAAAAAGGCAGGATGCGTTTGGGACTGTTGATGCGAACAGCATCCAAAGTAATCTCTTTGAGGTTTACTGCCTGTTGCAGACTGTCTTGAGCATTGGTTTGTAGCACGCCCAATAAAAAAAGCAGCAAGAATCCACCACAGAATTTAATTTTCATAGACCTATTTTTACGTTAAAGATAGTTTGGATTTGTTAATTTTGAGTAAATAGTTACATGATAAACCTAAGCGATACTGAAGAAATTCTGGCCATTATCATTGCCGTGGCCATCATCATGGGTTTTGCCTTTTCTACCTACAGAGAAATTCAAACCACCCTTTCGGAGGAAAGAGCAAAGCAAAAAGAAAAGAAAGAGACGGAAGACAAGGTCAAAACCCTCATCAGCTACTTAGACGCCAAAAAAGAATTGATTGATGCCGTCAATAAAGCCAAGAAAAACCAAAAAAATAGAAAGATATAATCTATATTTGTATATACAATAATTGTAATTACTTATAATGAAAACAGTTTATCATAACGCCGACCAACGCGGAAAAGCGAACCACGGTTGGTTACAAGCCAATCACTCCTTTAGCTTTGCCAATTATTACGATCCTGAGCGAATGAATTTTGGGGCTCTAAGGGTTTTGAATGACGATACCATTGCACCAGGAATGGGTTTTGGTAACCATCCCCACGACAATATGGAAATCATTACCATTCCCTTGGAAGGAGACTTGGAACACAAAGACAGCATGGGGAACATTGGTTTTATCAACGAGGGAGAAATACAGGTAATGAGCGCTGGAACAGGCGTCTTTCATAGCGAATACAACAAAAACCCAGACAAACCAATCAATCTATTACAGCTTTGGGTGATGCCTAACATACAGAATGCTGCTCCGCGATACGACCAAAAGTCCATTCGCGAATTGAAGAAAAACAATGTCTTGTACCAGGTTTTATCGCCAGATCAAAACGACGATGGTATGTGGATACACCAAGATGCTTGGTTTCATATGGGAGATTTTGACCAAATTACTGAGGTGAAATACAACCTCAGGAAAAACGGAAATGGTGTTTATGTCTTTGTCATTGAAGGTAGTTTTGAGATTGGAGAGCACAAATTAGACAAAAGAGATGCTTTGGGAATATGGGATGCAGATGCCTTTACCGTAAAGGCCCAGCCCGACTCCAAAATATTACTCGTGGAGGTACCCATGGGATTTTAAATCGCAAATATGAAAAAAACAGCGACCATTGAGGAGCTCATTTTAGCATTAGATAACAGATTGTCGGAGGGGCATTACAAAGATTCTGTTCATAAAATTAAATTAATGACGACCCGAGACATGATTTTGGAAATTGTATCGAAATAAACCCGATATTTATGTTGTAAACATTAGATTTTGAACAGAAGAAAATTTATGGAGCAAGGAGGGCAAGTCGCGTTGGGCACCTACTTTATACCTAAGTTTTCATTTTCGGACCTCCAAAATATTGAAGTAAAAGTCGAACAAATTACACAAGGGTCGCACCACCATTTTTTTGGATATATAGGACAATCGCTGACGATACCATGGAGTAAAGATGGAAATCGTTTGCTCTGCTTGTCCTCTCCTTTCCACGACCACTTGCCCGGAAAATATGAACCTGCCGCTGTAAACTTAATCCATCTCAATAAAAAAGAGAACGGCCAATACAAATTAGAAAAATTGGACGAAAGTCAAGGCTGGAATCCTCAGCAGGGGACCATGTTTTATTGGAACCCTCACCAACCCAGCCACCAGTTTTTTTTTAACGATCGCGATCTAAAAACCGGGGTTGTATATACGGTACTCTTCGACCAACAAAAAAAACAACGGGTAAAAACCTATCACTACGGCAACCACTCATTTGGCAACAGCGGTGTATGTCCTACAGGTAAGTATTTTTTGGCGATCAACTATGCCCGAATGGCCAGGCTCAGGCCTGTAACAGGCTATAAAGACAGCTTTGATATCACCGAAGGCATAGCAACACCGAAAGACGACGGAATTGCCATAATTGATATCCGAACGGGTAATAAGAAAATATTAATCTCTTTCGATCAAATGGCAGAAGGTCTTGATCGCAGTGGTTTTGATGCAAAAGGGCGCAATCTATTCATCAATCACACCTTGTGGAGCAGGGATGGAAAATGGATTTATTTCTTTGTAAGGGGGGGGTGGAAAGCAGACAAAGACGGTCGTGAAGGAATTAATGCGGCTTGTACTATTAGTGCAGATGGGAGCCAGTTTATTGCTGGTCATCAGCATATTGGAGGTCACCCCGAATGGGGCAATGGAACACAAATAATTGGGAGTAGCAATCAACAACAAGTGATTTATGATATACTGGACAGAAAAATTGTAAGCACCCTCGGTGATTCTGATATTTTCCCTAAACCAGAAGGGGATGTCAGCCTCTCTCCAGATGGTGAATGGCTCATCAATGGATACAACTTTAAAACCGGCGCCAATTTTTACAGCCTGCTCAATCTAAAAACAGGAGTATCGTTAAAAACGCCTTCTTTTGACACTGGGGTTTACAGCAAAGACTTAAGAATCGATCCAGCCCCCCGATGGAACCACGACAGCAATCAGGTGCTCGTATCCGGCTTAGACAGCAAAGGAATTCGACAATTGTTCATCATGTCTTTTATTCAAAAAAGGGTCTAAATCATCAGCATGGAAATAATTCCTCATCAAGGCACGAGTTTGATTTCTGTCGCAAGAGGAATGATGGGTATGCTGGTGCTGATCTCTATTGCTTATGCGTTGAGTAATGACCGCAGAAATATTCCGTGGAAGGTTGTGGGTATAGGACTTCTTACCCAAATTATTATTGCCATCGGTGTGATTAAAATAGCGTGGATCAAAAGCTTTTTTGAATTTATTAGCCAATTTTTTGTCAAGCTTTTGGAGTACACTCAGGCCGGCACCGAAATGCTTTTGGGGACGTTTGCCAACACCGACCAATACGGTTTTGTTTTCGTTTTTCAAGCTTTGCCGATTATCATATTTTTTTCAGCCTTGACCTCGATATTATATTAC
>VMHT01198027.1_pt1 | contig 10430 bp, 23 predicted proteins | sample 4693611 | NCBI WGS metagenome assembly VMHT01 (sample SAMN12280063, study PRJNA550983) | marine metagenome | isolation source: seawater sampled from same location over 5 years 0.02-0.2 micron viral filtrate | place: USA: collected off the coast of southern California halfway between the port... ...
ATCTTTTGCACCAAACAAGTTTGCAAAAGGTCAAGGATCAGGATATAACAAAACCAACTACAGATACTAATTTGTAGTTCAATGGTATGGCGGAAGTTTTTTTAGAGCAGCGAATCATATTACCTCTTTCCCTTTCTGGTAATGCTCCCTCTTATTTGTTTTCTTCTGCCATGCCTTTTAAATAAATGACATTTGAATTTGGAATAGGTATGTTTATGTACAATATGACCTGTCTATTGATAGGTCTCATCATTATTTATTTTGTAATAAAAAATTTAAAATGAAAATCACAGAGCTTACAAACGAGATTAAGAAAAAGATAATCCAAGATCGTGAGAAAGATTATGGAGATTATCAATATAATTTTACTATACTTGCAGAGCTATTTACTTTAATATTAGCACCCAATTTGAAAAAAAAACTAAAGCCATATCAGGTGGCACATATCATGATGACACTTAAATTATTCAGAGCTACAAAAGGATTTAAAGCTGATAATTACACAGATTTATCAATATATAATGATATGGCATCTAATCTACACAAAAAAGATATAGACAAAAATGATAAAAACAGATAAGTATTTAAGAATTAAATCTGGCGAAGCTAACTTTCAGTTGGTTGAAAGATTTGATGATGTAAAGAAAGCTGCCGACCCCAACGCACAAGGGGAAGTTGTAGAATGTAAAGTTGAGAATATTAAATTAGACTTTACTAAAGTAATAAAGGAGAAAGATGGAAGAGTTAAAAACTCGCCTTCAAAAGTACAGGGATCTTCAACAGAAGAAACACGAGAAGTTCCTGGAAGCCAAAAGAAAAGTATATAAGTATCAAAAAGATTCTTATAGACTTATTTGGAAAATAGAGAAGGCAAAAGAAGAATTGATGAGAGCATAGCTCATTAATTCACATTGCTAAAAAAAACAAACAAATCTGTAGGGGATTTATGTCTTTATCTAAACAAGAGTTTCAAAAACATATTAAAAAAATAAACAACAACGACTTCATTTATAAACATAAGATAGCTTTTTATTTATTATCAGATCAACAACTAAAACTTTATGAAGAAGGATTTAAAACTGGTTTTGAGTTAGCACAACAAAAAATGAGTGGCTTAAATTTTTTAAAAGAAACACATATAATACCAAGAAAAATGCAACGTAAAATTATTGGTTATCAGTTTAGAAAACCTAGACAAGCAGAGATAGACTCTGTGATTAATAAAGTTTGTATTAAATATGAGGTAAGTAAGAAAGAATTATTTACTAAAACTAGGACCACAGATATTGTGCGATCAAGAAACATTATTCATAATATATTAAGTGAAAAATATATGATGAGTCTGTCAGATATAGGTAGAATATTTAATCAAGATCATACTACAGTTTTAAATTCTGTAGAAATGAAAAGATATAGAAGAAGATTCTGGAGTGATGAGCAAACAATATGGCAAGAGTTTGACGAACTAACTAAGTCCTAGCATAGTTTGGTCTTTGACCTTTTCTTGGTCGTCTCTCAGCAGTTTTCTTTCTTGATACAGCAGCACGTCTTTGTGCAGGTGTCATAGCTCTAGCTTTTGCAGCAGGTACACACTTAGGATAGTTTTTTCTTTTCTCTCCTTTGCTACGACCACACTTAGGAAAGCCACCACCTTTTTTAGGATTGGCAATGTCTACCCAATTAGCTTTAACCCAAGCTCGTAAACCTTTTGACATTATCTTTTCTTTTTCTTTTTCTTTTTGCCACCTGGTGTGATCTTACCAGAGCAGACAGCAGAGGCATACATATTAGCATACGCTGATGGGTACACTTTAAATTTTCTTTTTGCTGCTGCCTTACCTCTTGGACAAAGTTTAGCCATGTGTTTTTTGTACTGTAAATTTTGCTATCTTTACAGCTCCTTTGTGAGGTTTGTATGTACCTTTCATCAGTTTATATGAACTACCTTTTTTCATCCAATGAAAACCTTTAGGTGCTTTTACTGATTTAGTTGTCATACTCTTCTTTTCTTTTTACCTTTTCTTAACTTTGCAAAGTCAGCTCCTGTGATCCTATCTCTAGGTTCTGCAACACGAGCAATCTTCATTTGTTTTTTACTATACTTTTTTCTACCTTTACCTGGCATTAGTACATTCTCCCTTTTGCTTTTTTAGCTTTCTTTGCTTTCTTAGCTTTTTTCTTTGTCATTGGTTTTTTCATTTTATGTCCTGGCATTGTTTCTCCTTTTTTAAGTTACAATATTTATCAAAACAAGAACCATCTTTACCATCATGGCAAAAATACTTCTTACTATAAGTTATAATCCATCCACCCATGGTATTCAACAACTCTTTTTTACACCATGTGCAATAACCACAGATAAACTCTCTGTATTTACTTTTGTTCCAAGTCTTTTTTCTTGGCATTTCTTTTACTAAAATTAGTAAAGTCCATTGTTAAAAGATCATTAATCTTTTTATTCAACCTATCAATGTAATCAAAAAACATTTTAAATAATTTATCTAACACCTCCATCTTCGCCTCGCTTGTCTTAGTCTTGAGTTAGGATCTTTAGCGGCTTTAGGAAATCTTTTCATCTGACCTGCTGATCTTGCACAAAAAGATTTACGTCTAGCTTTTTCTCTTGCTGTTAATCCACTCTTCTTTGTTACAGCAGTTTTTAATTTTGATCCAGGATTGTCTCTTCTATATTTTGCAACACCAGCTTTGGTCATACCTGCACCAGACTTAGTAGACCTGTAATACTTCTTTGTTCTTGGTGGTTGTTTGTCTCTTCTTCTCATTGTTCAATCTTAACTATTTTTTTTTGACCCATGTATATTTCAGTTACAGCATTTACTTTTTTACATTCAAATCTAACAGATTGTGGATTAACTTCACGAATAGCAACACGCTTTGACTTCAAGCATTTGCTTAAACTTTCTTTATAAGTATGCTCAACCATATCATTGTTTAGATACATTATTAGAGCTATAACCATTTCCATTTTCTCTTACCTTATCTTTTAATTTTTCTACATCATCACGCAATCTTTCAATATCTTTTATCATTCTTTGAATGTTTACGCCATTGTGCATCATTTCATCTACACGCACTATAGTCTTTTCTAGATCAGATGCTAGTGATTCTTGTATTAAAAATTGTTCTTGGTCCACAGGTTTTTGGTCTGACGCTTTGAGTAAATCAGATTGCATAAGCTCACGACTTGTCTCAAGAGATGTAAGTCTAGCAGTAAGTTCTGTGTAAGCAAATATACCTGCTGATACAGCTATAATAATACCAATCATATTTTTAATTGGCATTGCAACAGATGTATTCTCACTAACTTTCATTACATACCACCTCTGTTCTTACGTTTGTAAGATCGTTTCTTATGTTTATTCATACTGCTCATCTTCACTCGACCACCGCCAATGCTAGTTCTTTTTGGTATTCTTTCGTGAGGTATTTTTTCTACGTTGAACTTTTTTCTTGCCATATCCTTGTTGCGATAAGTGTGTTACCTTTTTACTATATTGTTGTACAAAATTATTTTTTACCATTTCTAAATATTTGTGTTCCCTTTATTCCAAAAATACTCGCCACGACAAGAATCCATAAATTTGTAAACCAGCCTGGAAGGTTTTGAAAATGCTCAAAAAATAAATTAATTTTATCCATAGCTGCTGCATCATCTGAGAATACACCATACGCTAAAACTAAAATAGGCAACGTGAGTATTATTAAAACTACCTCATCTTTGTAATCATTTTGTCTAGCTTCTAAGAGTTTACCTTGATATTTTTCTTCACCACGAGCTTGACGTTCTGCGTGTAATAGTTGTGCATCTGACATTGCAACTTTTGCTTTTTGTTTGTTTGCATAAATTTTTGATCCAGCATTGATTGCTAATTTAATTGCACTTAACCACATATCATCTCCAATTTTTTAGTTCGTCTAACATTTCTTTAGCATCTTTTATTTGTTTTAACAGTTTTTCTACCTCTTGTACAATGTTAGGATGCTCACCAACACCAACAGGATTTTCCATATAAACTTTTACATTGGCTTCTGCTTGTGCCATTTGTGCTTCATATTTCTTTTCTAAAGCATCTACAATAACATCTTTATAACTAGCCATTATGCTCTCCTATTTTTTCTTATAGACTCTTTACCTTTTTTTGCAATCGCAACTACTTTGCTTTTACCCATAACTTTAGCTCTTTGTTCCATTACTGTTAGTATCTGTATTTTTCTTGCAAAAGGTTTAGATATTCTTCTTACTTTTGATACTGTTCTTTTAGCATCTGCTGGAGTTGCAAACTTAATTCTTACTGTATCTCTAGGATTTTCATCTGTGTATAATCTTCTGCCTGATCCTTTTGGTTTTTTACCTGTACCTTTACGAGGATCACGTTTCATACTATTTCCCTAGCTGAACCTAATATAGGTTTGTATTTAGTTTTACCTTCTGATCTATATGCGTGTAAAAAACTAGCTCTTGGTGTTCCTTCAATCCAACTACAATGTATCCATCCACTGTTAGGTTCACCTGGAGTGTAGAACTCAAGAATAAGCTGGTCTGGCGTAAGGTTAGATTTAATCCAATCAAAAAGTTCAGCGTTGTCTGTGCCAACCACCTCAAAGTCTGCGGCTTCAGCTTTAGCGTGTTGCGATCTAGCTGAACTACCAATAGCTGTGCATAATTCTACGCTACGAAATCCGCTAGTTACTTTGACTCTACCAAAATGATCACGAACTGGTTGTAAAATATTTTCACAAAGTAGTTTTAATTTTTCTATCTGATCTGCATTAGGGTTATTATCTATACCTTTACGAATAGCAGTGTCTGATTTGGTAAGCTCTAATAAAGAAAAGTTACGAGATAGTTGCATAAATTATTTTTACCTTTAGTTTCTTTTGTTCCAAAGTCGTTTGGCGGTTGATAAGAGATCCTTTAGTATTTCTTTTATAGCCATCTTTAGCTTGATAATCTTGTTTTCTAAAATTTTTAGTTTTGACATCATAAGCAGTATACTCACCTGTAGTCATATTTAAAGTCACAATATCTATAGGTCCAAGTCCTCCAAGTGGGGTAAATACAAGTATATTTGGGTCTTTGGCAAAGTCAAGTTGTGCTGCAAGTTCATTGATAAGTCCAACAACTGCTTTTTTACGCCTAGCCATTCCATTTAAACACACCAACAATAGCTGCAATCAGACCTGCTAAAAATATTAGTACGTTTACAGCTCCCTTTCCTTTGTTCATGTCTTGTCTTAAATCTTTTATATCTTTACGCATTTCATCTATAGCTTTGAATAATGTTTTCATTCTTTCTGCACAGATAGCTTCATGCTTTGATAATCTTATGCCTGTCATTTGAGTTGTTAATTCTTTTGCTGTTATAGTTTTTTTTCTAGGCATCTTCTTCCTCTAATTTTTTTTCAATACATCCAAATCTCACATACAATTTATCTTTATTTATTAGCTCTTGATTCATTGTTTTTATTGTAGAACCAGCAATACTATATCCGCTTATACCACAATCATAAAAAGTTCCAAAATTAATATTAGGTGTATAAGGTTTTTCGCAAGTGTTTGATAAAGCAGAACAAATCTGCATTACTAAAATAAATTTCATTTTTATCTAGCAGTTGCTGGTATGTTGTTTGAACCTACAATGCTCTGACCAAATGCCATGTAAATAAATGTTCCACCACTTGCATTATGACCACTTCCACTACTTCTTATTTTAAAACCATTTGAAACAAAATCAAAACTATCATAACTATCTTCTACTTGACTTTGATTTGGAAATAATTTTTTGTTAATTACATTATATCCTGGTCTTTTATTATCACATATTAACCAATCACTTGTGCTATCACTTCGTTTTGTCATAACAAATGCAGGAGTAAATCCTGTATAAACAAATGTTCCATCAACATTTCCATTACCAGTATAAGAACCAAACTTGCTATAACCAGTTTTTTCTGTAAAAGCATAAAATACAAGATTATAGCCACTTGCATTACCATAGTTTCCACCACTTAAAGTAAAAACATCATTACCAGGTGCTGTATTATTTAACCACCCATCTGTAGTTTCTCCAGATGTACTATCTAAATATAGTGCTTTTGTAGCACCCACTTTTTTATGATAAACACCCCAATTATTACTATTATTTCTTACTTTGACTATAAGCATATCAGGAGCAACTCCTAATCCATGACCTACTGTAGCACCAGCAGTGGCATTAGCTGAATATGTTCCAACACTAAACCCAGCAGTGGTATTAACAGAAACAGTTGAAGTTATGCTACCATCATTATTAGCTGAACCTGCTCCATTTGCTTTCCAATTCCATGCTGCATAAGTAGTTGAGTTGTTATTCATTTCATTTGCAGCATTTTCAGTTACAGTAAATCCATCTGTGTCAAAAGAAATAAATTCACTAGATACATCTGCTTCTGCTCCTGTAGTATCACTTCTTAATCTTTTTTGACCTCTTACTGCATCAATTAAAATATGAGAATTAGCTTTGCTTCTAGCTTTTAACCAAACCCAGTCAGGTTGAAATTCAACTCCAGTTATTCCTCTACTTGAAGTTCCATCTCCAGTATAAAGCACAGTATTAAAATGATCTGTTGATTTATTAATTGTTGCGTATGCCATAATTACTCCTATTCGTTTAATCCTTTAGTGCATAAAGCGGTATAGCCGCTTGGTGGTTGATATTTAAAAATTCCTAAATTTCCACTTCCTTGATATGTTGTTCCAGTAAGTTGCGTTGTGCCAAATGCACCATTACCAAAATTATAAACTAGTTCATCACTTCCACTGCCGCTATAATCCATAGGAGCAAAAGGTGCAGTAGTTGTAATATTGTAGGTTGCTATTTGAGTTCCATTTTTAAACCACTTAATAGTTTTTGTTCCACTATCTAAATCAACTGCAATCCCAATATAATCATTTGTTGTGTATGTAAAACTTTGTGAGCCAGTATTTGAGCCATTGGCATAAACATTACCATTACCATAAATCCCATAGCTATTTGTAAAACCACCTGGATAACTTCCGCCTGATGGTTTTTGCATTTGTGCTTCATCTACACTGCCAATACCAATCATAGGATAATTACTATTGACAGCAGACATTTTTGCTTCCCAATAAAATTTACCAGATGAAAAAGCTAAATTACCTTTTCCATTTTCAGCATTAGTGCTGTAATCAACTTGTGTATTTCCTTTGCTTAAAGTTATAGCAGAGTGTGAACTTAAAGGATTAATAGTACAAAAATTATTACTCGGACAATCCTGCGTGTTTGTAAGTGTGCCACTACCTATTGAAAAATCATTACTGTTAGATGATTGGTCTGTAATTGTATTTCCATCTTTTAAAATTAAAAAACCTTGATTACCATAAGTTACACTTGGAGAAGTGTTTATTTTCCATTGTCCAGTTATGCTATCTGTTGAACCAAATACTGTTGGTGCATAACTTTGTCCATCACAATAATGAAAATGAGAAATGTAACCATCTAAATATTGACCAGAACTTGCAGCTTCATCTCTACCAATAGTAAAAGGTGTGTTAGCATTGAACATATAAGAATTTTCATTTTGAACATAAGCAGTATTAGTAAGTGTTTCTTGTTCTCCATTTATGTAAATTCTACATCTATCTGATGCTGTTGCTTGTGTTGTATCTATTCTTAAAACTATGTGCATCCAACCATTAAAATCTCTTAATTTTCTTGAACTATAAGGATTATCTCCTGCTGCAGCATCATAAAATCTTAATTGTTGAGAAGAAATATATAAAACTGCTCTATTATTATTATCTCCATAATTATTGATTATACCCATAGAACTATCAGTACTAGATAATTTTAGCCAAAAAGAAAAAGTACCTATTTTTGTACTTGTAGGTGTTCCGAATGTTCTTGAAATTTTTGTACTAGCCATGATTAATTAAACTGTCCTCCTCCAGTTGCACCTACTGATACAGTAATACTAAAATCTCTTGTTACTACCTGCGATTCTACATCTGTTGCAGATAATGTAAAGTTATAAGTTTGAGCAGATGTAGGACTTGGTGCTGTTCCTGTTATATTATAAGTGGCACTTGTAGCAGGTGATCCTGATAAAGTTAAGTTCATTGTTGCAGCAGGTGTATTAGCATTAGATGTTAATACAGATGTTGTTTCTGCTATCGTTACGTTACTGTCTGATGAAGCTGCTACAGATAAAGATACTGATTCTCCAGCTCCCACTGTTCCTAATGACCCTGCTGATGTAGCGAAACTTGGTGCTGTAGATGCTGTAATAATATTATTTGTTGATCTTCCTGCTGTGCCATCAGGGTTTTCAATTCTAACAAAATAATTTCCTGATGCTAAAGTTAAATTAACCGATAGTTGAGTAGCACTTGTTAAACTTACAGTATTTGCTCTTGTTATAGCTCCAGTAGATGCGTTTATAAAATCAACTATTGGTATTGCAACAAATCCTGTTCCTGTAATATTTATTGTTGTAGCAGTGGCTGGTGCAACTGTTTGTGATACATCTGCTACTGTTGGTTTAGTTTCTGCAATAGTTGAAAAAGATAAAACACCTGATCCATCTGTAATTAATGCTTGTCCACTTGATCCTGTGCTTGTAGGTAAGGTTAAGCCAATATTTCCTGAAAATGCAGAGTGAGCTGGTGCTTGTAGTGAAACGTGATGCGAATTATTTTCACAATTAAATAAAACCTTACCAGAATTTGTATTACCTTTAATCTCTACAGCTCCAGTTCCATTAGCAGCTAATACTAAATCTCTATTTGAAACAGTAACTATTTCATTATTATTTGTATCTAAATTACCACCTAATTGTGGTGTAGTGTCAGCAGATATGGAAGTTAATCCTGTTGAAACATTTACCCAAGCTGAACCATTATAAAATTTTAAGTTTCCTGTACTTGTATTTGTGTAAAGCATACCTGCTGCTAGAGCATCACCATCATTATCAGTTGTTGGATCAGATGCCTTTGCACCAAGATAAGTATCATCAAATGTATCTAAAGAATTTGCAGCAGAAGTTGCTGAACTAGCGGCAGCAGTTGCAGAGTTAGCTGCATTGGTTGCCTGTGTTGATGCAGTGGATGCAGAAGTTGAAGCATTAGATGCTTGTGTCGAAGCTGTTGTAGCAGAACTCGCAGCGGCAGTAGCTGAACTGGCTGCTGCTGTAGCAGATGATGCTGCGTTAGTTGCTGAAGTTGTTGCACTAGCTGCATCTACAATTAAATCATATTTAGCAGAGTTTGCATTAGTTGTTAAAGGTTCTGAGCCTGATGCAGTATGTGCTGTATTTACTATAAAAATATTGTTTGTTGATGTATCTTTGACTAAATCTCTTACAACATAAGCTGTGCCACTAGACCAATTACCTTTGAACGTACCAAGTTCTTGAGTAACTGAAAGTTCACCAGAAGAATCAAAAGATAAAACTTTGTTAGCTCTATCTGTTGCACCTACAGTAAACTCTGTAGATGTCATAGTGTTGGTTCTTGATAATTTTAAAGACCTATCAAGTTCTTCTTGAATTTGTTGTGTGGTCATGGTTGCACGATCCAAACCCTCTTCGTGTGATTCCGCAGGGAATGGATCATTGGCAATATAGTCTATTGCCTGGGTTTGCGGAACAGCTCTTCTGATTACAACTGTTTCACCAGATGCTGGAGTGTTTCCAGTAGTAAATGTTACATTACCACCTGAAGCATCTCCTACGCCAGATACTGTATAATGAGTAGTCAAAGTTTTGACAGTTTCAGTTCCTGTAGATGATCTAATTATTACTTGTAAATCTGTGTTCGCAAATATCTTAAATGTGTAGGCAAAAGCTGTCGTGCTACCATTACCTGAATATGAATTTTTTACTGTAGTTGAAGATATTGTCATATTAGTTTCTCTATATTATTATTTATTATCATTATCAACCTTATAATACATCATATCTAATCCTCTTTTTGCTGTTTTTATCATTAAAAGATAGTGACCATCTATCATTTCTCTTTTTTCGTCAGCAGTATATTTTTTAGTATTATATATATTTCTTATAACATAATTAATTTCTTTTAAAGCATCTCTTACTAATAATAATTGTTTAACATTTTTATCTTTCATATTAATTTTTTTTCTAATTTTAAGAGCTTCTTGTATATTGCCTTGTTTTTCTAAAGCTAATATACTTCCAATATCTTTATCTATTTTAGCAAACTCTTGATAAAAATCAGTTATAAATTCAGATCCACCACTTGGGTCTCTTAAATTAAATGCTCTAAGACCTGGTATGATTGTTAAATTATCTGTGGGTTTAATTGGATCTTCTATAACACCAAACTCTACTAAACCTTTGTCTGTCATTTGTATAACAAATCTACCTAAACTAGCAAACCAAGCATTTAA
>VMHT01212736.1_pt1 | contig 10430 bp, 9 predicted proteins | sample 4693611 | NCBI WGS metagenome assembly VMHT01 (sample SAMN12280063, study PRJNA550983) | marine metagenome | isolation source: seawater sampled from same location over 5 years 0.02-0.2 micron viral filtrate | place: USA: collected off the coast of southern California halfway between the port... ...
GCTAATGGGGATACTCATTTAGGTGGTGATAACTTCGACGAAAAAATAATCGACTGGTTATTAAATGAATTTAAGACAGAAAATGGTATGGATTTAAGTAATGACCCTTCAGCGTTACAGAGATTACGAGAGGCTTCGGAGAAAGCTAAAGTAGAATTATCCAACTCGACAACAACAGAAATAAACCTACCTTATATTACCGCTGATAGTACAGGACCAAAACATTTGGTACGTACATTAACTAAGGCTAAATTTGAGTCTATGGTAGAAGATTTAGTTAAAAAAAGTCTAACACCTTGTAGAAAAGCAATTAAAGACGCTGGACTAAAAGTAACAGACATTGATGAAATCTTACTTGTGGGTGGTTCTACAAGAATACCTGTAATACAGGAAGCGGTAGAAAAACTATTCAAGAAAAAACCATCAAAAGGAGTTAATCCAGATGAAGTTGTTGCTATGGGTGCAGCGATACAAGGTGGTGTTCTAGCAGGTGATGTTAAAGATGTATTATTATTAGATGTAACACCACTTTCATTAGGTATAGAAACTATGGGGGGTGTGATGACATCGCTAATCGAATCTAATACAACAATACCAACATCTAAATCTCAGGTATTTTCTACAGCTGTCGATAATCAACCAGCAGTAGATATCCATGTTTTACAAGGAGAAAGACCAATGGCTCCGGACAATAGAACCCTAGGGAGATTTCAACTAACAGATATACCACCATCACCAAGGGGGATACCACAAATTGAGGTTACTTTTGATATTGATGCTAATGGTATTATTGATGTTAAAGCTGTAGATAAGGGTACTGGTAAAGAACAAAACATTAAAATAGAGTCTGGTAGTAGTTTATCTGATGAAGAAATTGATAGGATGAAAAAAGAAGCCGAAGCAAATGCATCAGAAGACGCTAAGAAAAAAGAAGAAGTAGAGAAACTTAATGAGGCAGACGCGATGGTATTCCAAACTGAAAAACAACTAAAAGAATATGAAGAAAAATTAGATGACACATCTAAAGAACAACTTTCTGAAATAGTTACTCGGTTGAAGAAATCTAAAGAAGATAAAGACCTAACTTCTATAGATGCTATAATGGAAGAGATAAATCAAAAATGGCAGGAAGTATCAACACAACTATATGAAAATAGTGAATCTGAAAATGAAGGTGAAAATACAAATACAGAAGATACTACAGACGTAGAGTTTGAAGAGGTAAAATAATTTTTAATTAATGAAAGGAATTAAGTTTCCTTTCATTATTAAATTACATATAATTAAAAAAAAAATACTATGAAAATATACACAAACCCATCATGTCATTACTGTAAGAAAGTAAAAGACGCATTAATTGAAAATGAAGTTGATTTTGAAGAAGTTATCACTAGTGAAAACTTTGATGAGTGGAACGACCTTTTAAGAATAACTGGACTTGCGGTAACACCAACTATTAAATTCCAAGAAGAAATTTGGTTACCTAATAGAGATTTTAGAACACCAGAAGAGTTAGTGGCTAGAGCTAAACATTTTGTAGACCACCCGATGCCAGTATTAAAGTTAGAAGAAAGGGTAGAACAATTATTAAACGCTACAAAAAATTTAGCTTTATTACTTAATAATATGGGACAACAAATCCAACAAATACAACAACAGACTGCTGGAACTCCTAATATCGTCAATAACCCACAAGGTAATAATCCACAACCTAACCCATCAACAGCTCAACCACAAGCACAAGGTTAATGGCTATTAAAAAAGAAAAAATAGAAGGTAAATTTATAATTAATGAATACGATTCCTCCAATTTAAAATCGTCAAACTATAATACTGAAACAAGTGAATTAGTTGTTGAGTTTAAAAAGGGGGGAAAATATTCTTATAAAAAAGTACCTATATCCATTTTTACTAAAATGAGAATGGCTGAGAGCCAAGGTTCATACTTCGCAAAAAATATATCCAAAAATTATAAATACAAAAAATTGTCATAGATAAGGTTTACGTATATTTATAATATATGGCAATATCTAACACAAAAATAATAAAGAGTTTTGATTTAAAAGATGAATTAAATCGTGATATTTGGTTTTTAGATGGGGACACCTATAAAATGAAACCAGAAGTACGTAAGGCTTTAATAGAGATTGTGGAAAATTATGTTGATTTTACCGACTTAGATTTAGACATAGAGGATATAACACTAACTGGTTCATTATCTAATTATAATTGGTCAGATTTTTCAGACGTAGACTTACATATTATAATGGATTTTCCTGATGGACCAAACTCATTACTTAAAAAATATTTAGACAGTAGAAGAATAATTTGGAATTCTTTAAGAGATGTTACTATTAAAGACTTTGATGTTGAAGTTTATGCTCAAGATAGTAATGAACCTCATTTTGCTAGTGGAGTATACTCTGTTTTATATGATGAATGGATTGTAGAACCAACTAAAGGTGAAGATATAGAAATAGATACAGAAAAATTGTTAAGTAAAGCAAAAGGGTGGATGGAAAAAATAGATACTATAGAAGTTAACTCAAAACGTAAAGAACCACAAGAAGTGTTAGACGATATCCAACAATTCAAAGACAAGTTAAAAAAGTATCGCGGAAGTGGTTTAAAAGATGAAGGTGAATACTCTTATGAGAATTTAGCTTTTAAATTCTTAAGAAGAAATGATTACTTAAAAAAAATAAATGACGTTAGAAATGAATTAATCGACAAAACTCTTACTGTCGAAGAAAAAGTTTCTGATATTTAGATATATTTATAAATAAATAAAAATTAATTAATTAATTATGGCTGGAGGAAATTACGGAGGTAACTCAATACCCACACAAGCTGTTGAGGGTTATGATTTAGTAAATACTACTACTTATGACTCTTATAATTGCACAAAAATAGTAACGTCTGGTGCAGCGGCTACATTTACCTATCAAGGACTTACGTTAGGTATAGAAGCTGGTGGGTCAATGGATTTTATTGTAAATCCTGTTGGTGTTACCGCTTCGGATAAAGCTATCTTCTTGTGTTACCCATGTAATGGTTGTGGATTAATGTCTGGAACAACAGGTGGTGGTGACCCCGCGGAATACTACTCTGGTACCTCAGCACAATTTAGACCAACTATAATTGGTGGTGGTGGATTAAACAGTTAAATAAAATAAAATAAAAAATAAATTAAAATGGGACGATTAAAACCTATAGGTAGTGAAAAATTACAGGGTGACGACAAAGTTAAAAGAATAATGGAAATTGCTCGCTTTGGAGAAACAAATAAAAATGAAGATTTACATGTTGAGACTAATCATTTCACTAAAAAAGGTGCTGATGGTAGAACTTACTCTATTGTGTTAGAACGTGATGGGTATTATCTTAAATCAGGTATTAATGAATCTGAGTTAGATTACTTAAGTGGAGCTATGAACAAAAAAAGAGACCGTTTTAAAAGTTATGGTTCAGCACTTAAAAGAATGAATTTAATATTTAAACCATTAAATGAAGAATATAATGATGGAAAAGCAATTTCTATGTATGAACCAAGTGAAGAAATGGAAGAACAAGAAAAATTTGTTTTAAATGTACCTGATGAAGAAGGTGGTGAAGAAGATATTGATATGGGTATGGATACTGAAGCTGGTGAAGATGATTTAGATATGGACCTTGACATGGATATGGGTGATGAGGAAGAAGATATTGATGTAGATGTAGAAGGTGAAGAAGAAATGGAAGGATTTATGAAACCTATACAAAAATTAACTGGTAAATTAGGTCAAAAACTTAGAGACGTAGAGGAAGAGTTAGGTAGTGCAGATATTAAATATGTTTTAAACTCAGTAATATCAGCTGTAAATTTAGATAATCTAGACGAAGATGATATGGATGACATTTTAGATAGGTTTGATGATGATGAAACATCTTACGGTGATGAAGAAGAGATGGATGTTGATATAGACATGGGTGATGAAGATATGGATTTGGATACTGAAGATGATGTAGATATGGACCTTGACATGGATATGGATGATGAAGAAGTGGCTATGGAATCTATAAAAGAAAATATAGGAAACGGTAATGGACAAAACTTTGGTTTAATGGGGACACCAACCGCAAAGTATAAAGACCTTTTAGAAAAAGAAGATATCGAAGAGGATGATGTGGAAGAAGGTGAAGACGAAGAGGTAAAAGAAATGGAAACACCAGCTATTGAAGATGTTGAGGAAGGTGTAGCTGTAGAATCATTAAAAGAAAGAGTTGGTAACTTGTTAGAGTCTTATGTGACTAAAAAAACAAAAAAAGTTAAATCTGTAACCCCACAAGATTACCTAAATTCTAGATTAGAAAAAATAAAAGAAAGTAAAAAAATTAAAAAAAATTATAATACTATAGAACAAGAACTTAGCTGTGAAAAGTTTTTAAAAGAAAATAATTCTTTTAAATTTAAAAGAAAAACAGAAACTGGTAAAATAATACTAGAAAGTAAGGATAGAAAAGTTTGGATTTTAAATAATGGTACTATAAAGTAAAATGAAACTTTTATTTATAAACGAATTAGGTCCAGACTATAAGAATGAAAATATTTATGAGTTTATATTCGGTGATAATCTAGAAGAAATGTGGGGAGACGACTGGGATTCTACTCCCGCACATGGAAAACCAGGTCCACCAGAAATACAATTCATAAAAAAAGTAGGTGTTCTAAAAGGAAAAAACATTAAGTTGGAGTTAGTTCAGAACTCAGACTACTTTTCAATGGAACACGCTTTAGATAATGTTATAGCATTAGGGTGGGAAACATATGAAGAGTCATATGAAAATGATGAAGAAGAAAGATTAGTTTTCCATTTTGGTGAGGACAGTAAAAAAATACTAGACAGATTATATGCTAGAGATATAATATTAGAATTTGATAAAATTTTAACAAATGCCACAAACTAGAAAAGAATTAATCAAAAAATTTATAAATGAAGGGTTCACACACAGGACCCTATCTTCATTTTCAGACACTCAGTTAAAAACATTAAGTAAAAAACTTTTCAACGAAGCTGAAACAGATACTGTAAAAAAGACAACATACTCTAAATCAGAAGTAGATAAAATGAAACAGGAGGATGGTGGACTAAGTGTTAATGGCACTGTAACACCTAATGAGGATGGTTCTGTAACAGTAACTACAAATGAAGGGCATAAGACTGAAGAAGAATTAGATATAGAAACTGATAAAACTGGAAATCCAGATGTGGATATTGATGGAACACCTTTACTTAGAGAAAAAGAAATAGAGGAAAAATTTGCTAGTAAATCTCAACAAAAATACCTATACGCTATTAATCCAGCAGCCGCTAAAAAATTAGCATCTAAGATGACCCCAGAAGACTATAAAAATCTACCAGAAAAAGTAGATGAAGAAAAAGTACTAGAAAATTGGGTTATGTCTTTGGTAGAATCCGACCAAAGTGCTGAGATAACGAAAGCTAATTTTATAGAAACAATAAAAAAAAATATATCTAAAAAAAACATAAGTGAGTCAAAGATTGTGGGGACCGAAGAACAAAATGAAGCATTTAAAACGATAGTTGAGTTAGGTGAAGAAATGGAACCGGTTATGGGTGTAGAAATTGATGATTTTGATAGTGATGGTCATTTAAATGGTTATCTAAAGGGTGGAAAAAATATTATTGATTTAAATATTTGTCCATCTGGCAATATAAAACTTAATGGTATGCCAGTTGGAGAAATGGATTTAAATGAGACTGATAGAGATGATGAAGGTGAATACATGGGTGCACCTACGGATACTGTAGCACCAGTAAAAACCCCAACCATAGCACCTACTAAACCAGGAGAAAAGAAAAGAAGAGGGCCTTTTCAAAAACCTAAAGTAAAACCAAAACCAAAAGCTGGTAAAGGTGGAGAATCTCCACTACCAGACTGGTTAACATCAACTAATTTAGGTAAAGCACTAACACAACATGGCTAAGAAAAAATTAAATGAAGCACCACCTATTGATTATGGTGACGGTAGAGAAAGAATGTCACCAGATATTGAAAGGAAGTTAGGGTCCCAAGAACACCCACTAGGTGCACATCAAGCATTTCCAGACGTAGATAAAGACGGTATTCCAGATAACTTTGAAGAGTTAATCGCTTCCCAAAGGTTTAAAGATGTTATACAAAAAGTAAAAGATGCAACAGGGGTGGAGAATATTGACCCCCAAACTTTCATGTCTTTACAACCAATGCTCATGCAAGCAGCAAGAAGAATCATGCAAATAGAATCTCAAAACAGAGAAACATTAGAAAATTTAGCTGTAGAGTTAGTGGTTAATGAAATGGGTATACCAGAAGGAGATTTACAATTTGACGCAAAATTAGAAAAACCAGATATGTCTGGAATGCAAACAAAACCACAAGAAAAGAAAAAGAAAAAGGAAGAACCACAATTTCCTAATTTCGAGATGGAGGATGAGGCCGCAAAAAGATTACAAAAATTAGATTTAGAAAAACAAAAAAGAAGGTTTATAAATTCTTTAATACAGGGTTCAGCAAAAAAAGCGCACTATATGTATCACCTGGTTAATGAAAAACTAAATGAAATTAATCCTGATTTGGTGGGACTATACTCCATAGTTATGTCAGTAAATGATTTAATGTATTGGATAATGCCTGATATGGAAGGTATGATTGGTGGTGGTGGAGCAGAATCTGCAATGGCTGGAAAAGAGGAGTTAGACCTTGAAACCGACCCACCAACAATAAAAGCTACTGGATTAATGTTCCCTATTTTAGTACACGAATTATACAAAGGAGTTATGGAGTATATATCAGCTCATGGTTTACCTTCAGACCCAGAAATGGCGGATGAGGTTATTGGTATGGAAGATACTTTACCAGCAGAAGTGTGGGATTTAAGACTAGGACCAGTAATTTGGGAAAAATTTTTAGAAATTTATCCAGATAACTTTTTTGATATGGAGGAACAAAAGAGGATTAAAAACTATTTTTATTTTAAATTTGTAAGTTTAGAAGCTGAAGAATTCCTTAAATTAGCTAAAGAAATATTATCAGGTAGTCAAAAAGGTAAGGACCAAGTTAAAAAAATGGTTGATGATATTGTTAAACAGTTAAAACAAGAAGATTATGAAGATGTGTCTGGTGAAATTTCTGAACCAGAACCAACACCCGTAGACACATCTCAAGAGTTAGATATGGATACTATTTTAGATAAAATTAATAAATCTGGAATGGAGTCCTTAACAAAGGCAGAAAAAGACTTTCTATACAACCTTTAATTACCTTAATATTTTATCGATATTTATAGTATATGACACGAGAAGAGTTAATACAAGAATATGCTAGATGTTTACAAAACACCAACTATGCTATAAAAACATACTTAGAAACTTACGATAATACCCAATCTAAGTATGTGCCTTTTAATTTATTTCCTGAACAGGAAATGATGTTAAAAAATTTCGACAAGTATAACGATAATATCACTAAAAAGTATAGACAGGCAGGGGTCTCAACAGCTACAGCAGCTTGGGTATCTAAAAAACTACAATTTGCTTCTAAAAATAAACCAGAAAAAATTCTAATAATTGCTAATAAATTAGATACAGCTTCAGAATTTGCTAATAAAGTTAGGGGATTCTTAAATCAATGGCCGGATTGGATTAATGTGGGGTTTTCAAAAGAAAAAGACTCACAAAAACATTTTAAACTAAATAATGGTAGTGAGGTAAAAGCGGTGGCGACTTCTGTAGATGCACTTAGAGGTTTTACACCTACCACATTAATATTTGATGAAGCAGCTTACATAGAAGCGGGGGATGATTTTTGGGCTGCTTGTATGGCATCATTATCTACTGGTGGTAAAGTAATAGTAATTTCCACACCTAATGGGTATGATAAAATTTATTATGAAATATATGAACAATCTATAAAAGGTTTAAATAGTTTTCACATTTCAGAACTTCATTGGCAAAATGACCCTAGATTTACAAAAGATTTATTTTGGGTGAAATGTAAGGATATTGTACATTTTTTGTTAAATAGAGAAGATTATGACGAAAATAAATTTTTACATGAAAAAGATTTAGATAAGTTTGAACCTTTAATTAAAGAGGGGTATAAACCTTGTTCTAGTTGGTTCGAGAATATGGTTAAAAAATTAAAATACGATAGAAGAAAGGTATCCCAAGAATTAGAAAGTGCTTTTTTAGGTTCTGGTGATAATGTAATACCTGTAGAAACAATTGAAAGAATCAAAACCGAAGATATTATGGACCCAGAAGATATGTTTGTAGGTAACCAAATGTGGATTTGGGAAAAACCTATAGAAGGTCATCGTTATATTTTAGGTTGTGACGTGAGTAGAGGAGATGCTGAGGACTTTACATCAATTGTCATAATAGATTTTGATTCCAGATGTCAAGTAGCTGAATATTTAGGAAAAATTCCACCAGACTTAGCTGCGGATATAATATATAAATGGGGAAGTATGTATAATGCTTACGTAGTTACAGATATAACAGGTGGTATGGGGGTAGCGACATCTAGAAAATTACAAGAGTTAGGGTATAAGGATTTATATGTTGAAGGAATGAATAGTGCGGATAAGTGGAAATATAGACCAAATGACGGGACTAAAACACCTGGTCTAGCTTTTAATAATAAAAGAACACAGATAGTAGCTGCTTTTGAAGAGGCTCTTAGACACAAATTTACTATACGGTCAAAAAGATTATTAAATGAGATGTATACTTTTGTTTATATAAATGGAAAACCAAACCATATGAAAGGTAAACATGATGATTTAATAATGGCAATAGCAATGGCATTGTATGTAGGTGAAAATTCATTTAGTCAATTACATAAAGCAGATTCATTAACAAAAGCCATGTTAGATAGTTGGGTAACTGGTAATGACACTACTACAGGAGAACCAAATAATAGAAAACCACAACAAACACCAATATTCGGTATACCAGGAAATGCCCCTACTGATGCAAAACAAATGTATAAAGATAATGCGTGGTTATTTGGAAAGGGAAGATAAGAAATGATTGACTATTTATATTATAATAAGTATTATTAATAGATATGGCAGAGAATTTAACAATATACCAAAGATTAGGGAAATTATTTGGACCAGCTGGACCTACAGCACAGGAACCATCCTACCAAAAATTTAAGGTTGGGTCACAGGAAATATTAAAGACTGATAATAAAGCAGAGTTTGAACAACAAAAGTTACAAATGCAACAGTCAATGTATCTTTCTAGTCAATGGCAAAAAATAGATAACGAACTTTACACTAAATCAATTTATTATGAACCAACAAGATTGGCTTCATATTATGATTATGAATCTATGGAATTTACACCAGAAATTTCAGCAGCTTTAGATATATACGCTGAAGAATCTACAACCCCATCAGAAAAAGGGTACATCCTATCAATTAATTCAGAATCTACTAGAATCAAATCTATATTAGGTGATTTATTTAATAATATTCTGGATATAGACACAAATTTAATTATGTGGATTCGTAACGCTTGTAAATACGGTGATAATTTTGTCTACTTAAAAATAGACCCAGAAAAAGGTATCATAGGTTGTAACCAACTACCCAATATTGAAATTGAAAGAACCGAAGGGCACAGTTACTTAAACCAGATATCCAACGATGATAGTAAAACACATCAAGTAGAGTTTAAATGGAAAGAAAAAGATTTAACTTTTAATTCTTGGGAAATAGCACACTTTAGATTACTAGGGGACGATAGGAGATTACCTTATGGAACATCAATGTTAGAAAAAGCAAGAAGAATTTGGAAACAATTACTTTTAGCTGAGGATGCTATGTTAGTTTATAGAACATCTAGAGCTCCTGAAAGAAGAGTATTTAAAGTTTTTGTGGGTAATATGGATGATAAAGATGTTGAAGCTTATATTAATAAGGTGGCTAATAAGTTTAAACGTGACCCCGTAGTAGACCCACAAAATGGAAATGTAGATTTAAGAATGAATCAAATGGCTGTAGACCAAGATTATTTTATACCAGTAAGAGACCCTGCGGCTGTAAGTCCCATAGATACGTTACCTGGAGCTACTAACCTTAGTGAAATAGCGGATATAGAATATATCCAGAAAAAACTTTTAGCCTCATTAAGAATACCAAAAGCCTTTTTAGGTTTTGAAGAAGTAGTAGGTGAGGGTAAAAATCTAGCTTTATTAGATATTCGATTTGCTAGAACGATTAACAGAATTCAAAAAGCTATCATCCAAGAATTAAATAAAATAGCTATTATTCATTTATATGTTTTAGGTTTTGAAGATGAACTAGAAAATTTTTCTTTAGGGTTAACCAACCCATCCACACAAGCTGAACTACTAAAATTAGAACAGTGGCAAAC
>VMHT01158097.1_pt1 | contig 10429 bp, 8 predicted proteins | sample 4693611 | NCBI WGS metagenome assembly VMHT01 (sample SAMN12280063, study PRJNA550983) | marine metagenome | isolation source: seawater sampled from same location over 5 years 0.02-0.2 micron viral filtrate | place: USA: collected off the coast of southern California halfway between the port... ...
CAACCAATACAGATTCAGGGGTATCCGCCGCATCCTCTGGGCCAACCAATTCACTTAACTCATTAAAGCGAGCTTGCAGGGGTTTACTATCGCCCCGCATTTTATTTAACAAATCTTCTATATTTTCTGCTGAATCTAACGATTGTTCAAGGTTCGCAAACATTTCTCCTATACCGCCTACCCCTGTTTGCACAGCAGCCATATCCTCAGGAGCAGGTTGCGGTGCAGCGGGTGGAGCCATACCACCACCTAACCCCGAAGTAATTCCCATATTATCTGAATTAACGGGTGGCGGTTGCATACCATTCATCATAGGGCGATTAAAAATATTTGGGTTTTGCATTAGATTATTCCACTTTTACTTGCGGCACTACCAATACCAAGTGCAGATATTCCACCACCAACGAGTTGATTCAACATAGTAGGATTAGGCGTTGTTTGTTGTGTGAACGACATTTGAGTTGTAGGAGCACCCCGTAAGATATCGCTATAGAATCCTAACCGTTGCATAGGCTCATTAATAGTTTGCATTTTAGTTGCGCGGTCGGCATCTATTACAGCTTGATTGTAAGCAAAATCATCTTTACCTAACTGGTCAAGTGCATTGATATCAGTGTATCCTAACCGTTGGCCTAATTCGCCCATACCCGCAGATTGTCCACCAAGCGAACCATACTGAGTTCCTAATGAACCGTATTGTCCTGCTCCGCCTAACCCGATTTGAGCGCCTGTAGAGCCTATACCGCCGAGGGAGGCACCCAAACTGCCGTATTGTCCGGCTGCACCTTGCCTACGGCGCATTTCGCTTTCAAAAGCATTTGAAGCCATGTTTTGCGCTTGCCCATAACCCTGAGCTCGGAGTTGCCCTGCAATCCGTGCTTGTTCATCTAATGTATTACGGCCTCGCTCCGCTGCAACGATACCAGATCTCGCACCGCCAAATGCGCCAGCACCAACAGCTTGAGCAGCCTCACCGCGTCCAGCTATATCACTAGCTCTTTGCACATCAGCCATCGCTTGATTTATCACAGCATCTTCATATGGATTCATATAATTTTGATAAGATTGAGGATCATATGCCCCCATTGTGCCAGCTAAAGCATCAACCCCTTGTTGAGTAGTTTGTAATGCTCCTTGTTGAATGGGAGCATATCCGGCTAGGCTTTGTGCAATTAAATCATCAGCTGTACCTAGTGAACCAATACCTGTTCTTACATCGGCATACCCTTGATCCATGTAAGGTTGATAACCGCCAATACCCTGCCTTGCTAAATCTTGTGCTGTAGATGTTAGATCAGAACGATCAGCTACAGAAAAAGCAGGAAGTCCTCCTGTAGGGGCTTCTGCAGTTAGTGTTTTAGCTAAATCTATTGCACCAAGTTTGCGAGCTTGAATTTCTGGAGATTCGCCAACATATTGATACGTGGTTTCCGTTGCCATTATGCTGTACCCCTATTTTCAAGCTGTTTTTTCAAAGCATACATATTTGCTGCTCCTTTTCGGCGATCGCCACCACCAGCATTTTCAACAGCTTTTGCAGTCATAACAAATTCACCATCACTTAACATAGCAGGAATTGAATCACTGCGCCCTGTTCCCGGACCTATGATTTCGCCACCCTCCGCAGCATAGCGAATAGGTAGTTGACCAATACCCGCTGCGAATTGTGTATTCCTACCAAACTGACCAAACCGTGGATTATTGTAACCCATTGGTTGAGCTATTTGTTGCATCGGCAATGCTGGTTGTCTTGCAGGTTGTTGAGCACTTGATAAATATGAAGGATTTGCTTGTTGTGTAGTTGCGTATTGGAAGTAAGGGTTATTGCCTACAAACCTATCTCGATCTATTCTGTATTTAAAATCTTTATCAGCAGCTAATAAATCATCTCCCGTTACAAATTTTTCATTTATTGAAGTATCATCTGCGGGTGGTTTGAATATATTTGTTCCAAGCAGAGCATCAGAAGCTACTCCTGCGCCTACACCTGTTGCGATTAATCTGCCATATTTATCTATAAATCCAGGATTTTGAGCTTTTAGCATAACTTTTTGCCCAAGGTCATTGAGGGTAGTGCCAATACCACCATCTACTGTTGGATTACGATACATTGCTGGATTAGCTTTTATTTTTGCAAGAGCATCTGTTGTTCTGCCTTCTATCAAACTAGGACGATTAGGACTTAGCTTTGTTTGATAAAAATCTTGAGCTTTGCCATACATATCACCAACCATATCTTTGGCACTTTGTAAACGATCACCAAGCGTAGGAGTTGAACCCGTTGTAGAAAGAGATTCAATTTGTTTCACAGGTTTTGCTGCTCCTTTGTAATCTAAATTACTACTTTGTGGCTGTGGTTTAGCAGCAGGACCAGCGATAGGTCCACCTAGTGGCCCCCCTTGGAATAAAGAACCCAACCCTTGATCACTTACTTGAGTAGTAAAATCACCAAAACTAGCAGTGGGATTATTTAACGATCCAGCAAAACTGTTACCCGCTACCATATTACCGACGCCAGCAGTCACCCCAGTTAACACAGCACCTTTTAAAGAATCTTTAAAACTTTGACCTTGAAGCATACTTCCTGCAAAACTACCAATACCCGCAGATAAAAATAACGGCATAGCTGGAAGCAAATAAGGTGCAGCAATAGCTAGAACAATAGGCGCAATTTTTTTAGCGACTTTTGCTACTTTTTTTACTATTTTTTTCACACTTTTGAAAACTTTTTTAAAGAAAAACTCAGGCGCACCAGTTGCAGGGTTAATACTATTCATTTCGTTACCAACAACGTAACGACGAGGATCTAAACCCATTTCTTGTATTTGATTAAAAACCATTGCTTTTAATCTAGGGTTAGCTTCAAACACTTCAAAAGGAACAACTGTTTCGCCTTCAGCTGCGTGAACCATATACGCATCACCTTCACGACCCAGTTCAGCCAACATTTTTGTTGCTTCAGGAATAGTATTAACTCCGCCTAAAGGCATAGCGGGTTCTTCTACAACTTCAAAACCTAAAGATTCTATTCCCGACATTTGCTGCGGCTTGTTTTGAACGCGAGGAGCTTCTGCTTGAGGTATTTTATCTTTATTAAAAGTTCTAACAAAATCACTTGTAAAACGTGCATCTGGAACATCTTCTTTTCGTTGCCGTGCCGCGATTTGTGCTATGAGAGCTTTTCTATCTTCTAGATCTTGATTCCTTTTTGCTAACACACTTGAAAACAACATCGGGTTATGAATACCACTAGCAGAAGGGTGTTGTGCTCTACGTTGATTATAATACTCTTGAATATTTTGTTCAGTAGTCTCTAAACCTGCATCTGCAAAAGCTGCATCTACATCTGGGTATTTACTTCTTAACTTATCATCACCTAACACTTGCTCTCCATATGGAAGAAACGATTGGTTTATTCTCATATTTTTTTCTCGAAGAGTTTCTGCCATAGTTTTTCCTTACACGTCCATTATACATTTAAAAGGAACTGTGCAGGAAGCGTGATATCCTGTAATGACGCTGCGCTATCATACAATCAATATCCGTTTACTGCAACCTTCATGTCCTTCTACGTTGTTACCGTCACTGCGCCAACCTGACCAGTTCCTGTTATTCCACCCAAACTAGATTCATTTGCTCTAGTTATTTTTAAATAACCCATACTTCCGGCAGCATTACGATATTCAAATACACTGCCTACCTCTAACCCTTGATCATTTGTTTGAAGATTAGTTAATACGATTTCTGTATTTCTTCCTTCGCCTGGATTTTGCATTTGATCTAAATAAACAGAAAAAGCTCTCACTACTTCGTCAAAATAAGCAGGGTCGTATTCTTTAGGCGGTATTGGGAAAAATGGGCGAACAAGATTCCTTGACATTATCTTCTGCCATCTTGTCTTAATTCAACCCTTGGTGTTCCTAATCGCCATGTTGTTTCTGTAGCAGAATTTTCAATTCTCATATTAAATGATCTTCCGCGTAACCGTGTATTTATTAAATCAGTAAATTGCTCAACAGTAGAAGAAGTTGATTTAGTCACAGCATTAGCATCTGTTTGCAAATAAGCCCCTCCTGGATAATTACGAGTACTCATCGTAAACGTAACAGAAGGCGCACTAGCGGTAGAGTTTCTAAAAGTGACATCGGGCAACAATCTAGATAAAAACACAAATTGATCTCCATCACTTAAATCAATTTGGCTACTTTCTATATGAGCCAAAACAGCACTAGCAGGAGAAGTGCTGCCATCATCAAAACCTGTTTCATGGTCATAAAGGTAATGATCATTGCTCGCTGCTATAGGTAAATCATCTATTCCTCTATCTACCCAAGCTGTTCTTCCTAATGTGCCGTAATACCAAATGTTTTGTTCGTAATTGAAAATAACATATCGATCGTTTTCATCACTACTTGCAGAGGGGTAAAACCACCATATTTCAGAAAAAGAACTATTATTAGATGCAACAACTTTTTCTATCTGCCCTAAATTAAAATCAGTAAAAACATAATCTTTTACTGTGCAAGGTAACTTGTTCACCGCACCCGCATAAACATAAAATTCTTCTTGTCCCATCCAAAAAACATTATCGTTTACCGCGACAGCACACATAGGGCCAGCCGTAGTGATGTTTTCTGAAACAGTATTAATTCCAAACGTAAATGGTGGGCCAAGAAATTGCATCGCGTGTAAGGAAACATCTGTAAACACAAGAATCTGTTGACGAGTTTCAACGGCTGTTATGATTTCAGAACCAGAACCAATTCGTAAATCACCCGCCGTATTAGTAGCTTTAGCAGACCAATCTGTCAAACTTTCTTGGCTTCCAAACCGAATAAGCAAAGGGTCTTGAGTTCCGATAGCTGTTTCTGGGTCACAACCAAAAGCTATGATATGCCTGTCTTTATCTGAAACTAAAACTTGTTTAGCAACAGTTGGAATCTTATCTGATGTATCGCCTAATCCAGAAAGCACAACAGCTCTTGTTGTAAGACCACCTGATTTAGCCCAATAAAAAATTCCTCCATCACGTGCATTAATTAATAAATTCTCACCAAAATTATCATGACTCCAAATACGCAACGTAGAACCACCCGTTGTAAGAACAGAAGCTGAGTCCCAAGTTCCACGGCCCCAAGTTCCTGCACCCCAGCCTGTGCCACCGACCGAAGTATCTAATCCAGTGCTTACTTGGTAAGCACCAACGGCAGATCCACCCCCATTGCCACTATCACTTGTATTAGCAAAAACAAAGGTAGGGTTTAAGCCAGAAGTCGTAGTAATACTTTCTATAGAAGCTACAGACCTAGCCTCTATTTGAAAAACAGTAGAGCTAGTTATATGAGTAACTTGATATTCTTGGTTTAAAACCGCCGCTGTTATAACTCCTCCCAACGTTGCTGCACCAGAAAAAGTTACAAAATCGTTTTCTAACGCACCATGACCATCAGAATCAGTAACAGATAATGTGCAGCATGTTACGGCTGCACTGTCTGAATGAGTTGCTGCTGTTGTTCCGTTGACCCCACGCTCACATCCTGTTAAAGTTGCACTACTGACCCCACCATACGTTATTTGTTCTGAGCCAATCAGAATACGACCACCACCTGTTGGAAACCCACTAGCACTATTTAAAGTTATAGATTGTGCAACAGCCGTTATCGCACCATTAAGGGTATCCGCACCAGTGGCAAACGTCACCGCTGAAGAAGTTACTCTAAGTGGTGTGATGTCATGGTAAGTTCCACCCTCACTAATATAATATTTAAGGCTAGTACCTACCCCGATATATTTTTCACCAGATAAAGCTACCCAAGGATGTAATGCACGACACGTCCCCAAAAAGGCTTTGATAGAGTTTTTCAACCAGCCCCCTATTTTTTCTGGAAACCCCATACGAAAACGTATTTTATTACCATCAAACCAACCACCTTCATTACTATATGAAGTGATTTCTCTGTTTATTCCAGCTTTGAACTGTAGTTTTGTTAAAGGCATTAGGCATCATTCTTTGCATCTGTGGTGAAGAAAAGTTTTATTCCTAAGAGTCTAGCATCTCCTGATTGATCATCTGCTGAAACATCCCGCATTACTTGAAAGTACGTCTGTGTATCTACTGCTGCACTGGCTACTGTAACCGCCCCACTCACCGCAGAAACAGTCATATCGTTAGATGTTCCACTAAAAGCCTTTGCTGTTGCTACCACATTAGTTCCAAAAGCAGTATTTACTGAAGCATCATCTGCTATGCTTACACCTGATAATCCCCAAGCTACCGTACCTGTATTTGTTCCGGTAACTGTCCAAAAGGCTTGAAACGTAATTGTTCCTTCATTCCAAGATTTAGGGAAGCAAACGGTAAACTGAGCGTTCTCGTCAGAGCTTGGATCAAAATCTAAACATTTTAATTCAGGGCCATTGCTTAATTCAACTTGAGCTATGTCAGCACACCCGCTGGTGGTATTAGGATACATCGCGGTTGCTGGTACATATATAGTTTCTAATCCGGCTACTTTAGCCGCAACACCATCGACCGTCAAAACATCAGCTTCTAGCGTACCGTCAATGTCAGCATTCCCCGATATATCTAATGTAGCTGCATCTAACTCTCCTGTAAGTGTGAGATTACGCAAGCTGGCGACGTCTTTATTAGCATCGGCTGTTACGGTTTTACTCGCCACAACCGTACCAACAGCCGCACCTGTGTCATTATAATTCAACTCTGCCGCCGTTGCGGTAATTTCCGTACCCGCAATAGCAAGAGTTGTTCCATTAACTTGACCACCGCTACTATAAATAACCGCTTTGCTGTTAACGATTGTTCCTGCTGACGATCCATCAATAAGGTTTAATTCAGCCGCAGTAGATGTAACCGTCGTTCCACCTAATTTTAAAGCTGCAAGAGCTGTAGTTCCCGCTAAATTCACATCTGTTAATAAATCATAAACAACGGCTCCTGACCCTTCACCATCAGTAGCAATCATTTTTACTTCGCCAGCGGCTACTGCAACATTAGCACCTGTTCCTTGAGAAAAAGTCAGCGTTGCACTTGTTGTATTTTCAATCATCCAAACTTTAGAAACAGTATTAGGTGCTAAAGTAACCGTGCAAGCCTGACCTCCGCCTGTGCATTTCAAATATAGGGAACGTGCTTGATCAGACTCACCATCAGCTATCGTGATTGTATGTGTAGATGCGTTGGCTATAGCTTCTGAGCCATACGAAAACGCTTCCCCAATAAGTTCTAAATTTACGTTTGTTTTGGTTCCCCATGTACCAGACGCTTCGCCAGTACCGATTTCTTCTAACCTTAGATCGTTTACATATGTACTAGCCATGTCATTATCCTATGCCGCAATATTTGTCCAAGACGGTGTTTGTGAAGGGGTTACAGCAGAGAAATTAGACGTTTGATTGGGTTGAATATTAGACCAAACCAAAACACCTGATATTCCCGCTGTGCCAAAAACACCCGTAACCGATACAACACTGTCTACTTTTACCGATACAGGGCCAACTGCGCCTGTGCCAGAAACCCCCGTTACAGAAACCTCGCTTTTTACACTGACAGTTCCTACAGCACCAGTTCCTGCAAGGCCCGTTACAGAAACCTCGCTTTTTACACTGACAGTTCCTACAGCACCAGTTCCTGCAAGGCCCGTTACAACAACGTCACCCGTGGTACTGACAGTTCCTACAGCACCAGTTCCTGCAAGGCCCGTTACAGAAACAGTAGAAGGATCTTCACCTAACCCCGCTATGGAAGTGCCAGCTAGTGGGGCGAACCCTAACATTAGCTAGGCTCTGTGGGCCAATCACTCCCACTACCGTCTATGCCGCCGTTTTTTAAATTAGGCCAGTTGGCATGTTTGGTAATGTCCCGCAGGGCCGTTCTATATGTTACCCAAGCAGACGGCACAGAACCACCTGCTTCTAATGCCTTGGTCACTACCCAATCACAATTAGCCAACCGCTTATTGCGCTCATCACGATTGCGTTGCGCTGTCGCTGCGTTTTGACTTGCAATATAAGCAGTCTTTTCACTATCCGTCATGTTTACAACACGGCGCGTGTAGACCTTGCCGTCTTGTAAGTATGGCGTAACAACTTCGCTTTTCTGCGTGGCAGGGTCATAAGATAAATATTTTACTACATCTACGCAGGAGTGATTAGCCATCCACGTTGGGTCTGGGCCACCTTTGTAAAAACGTGTGTTAGGAAACAACGCAGTGTGATCCCCAACCGCAACAATCGTACTGCCACTTAATTGTGCTATCATCATGTCTATTGTCCTTTGTCTGGGAATGGTTCTGTTGGTGCTGTAAAATCGCTTGTATAACGGGCCATGTATGAAACACGAAACTCGTCCATATAACCATACATGTCATAACTGCCATCAAATCCACCGCCCAAAAGTAAATATCTACGCGAACTGTAATCGTAGGAGTCTGAAACGCTTAGTGTCTCAGTACCGTCAACGTAGAGTTTAGTGGTTGTACCATCTCGTACAATAGCTATGTGATACCATTGGTCATTTCCGGGTCCAGCAGAGCCATGATGAGTAGCCGTATTTGCACCTGTGTAAAGACGCCATCTACCCGTTCTAAGTCCCAAGCCCGGCCCACCATCATCATCAGGCAAAAACGAGCCTCCAAATTGAAAGAGATTTTGATTGTTGGCAGCATTATCAACTCGGAAAAAATATTCTATTGTGAAATTCCCTGCTCCAAAAGATGTTTTAAAAATAGTTTTTGCGTAATCATTTATGCCATCAAAGAACAAAGAAGCAGTTCCAAACTTAGATGTTGCTGTGCTAGTGTTAGTGTGGTCATCAAGAGTTAGATTATTCTGTGCAGCACTGTCAATCGCCTGACCATCTTTAAAGTTTACCAATAATTCTGTATTAGAGATTGCAGTCAGTGGGGCTGTTGGTACAGTGTACGTTGAGCCTGAGTATACAGCCGTGCCTTTTACCAAACGTACATCACAGTAAATACCGTCTGGTGCACCTATAGCATATCCCTCTCCAAAATTACCTATATTAAATTGCCCTGTTGAATCTACCATTGTACCAGATCGTGTTGCTGAATTTCTTAAAATACCATTGACATAAAGTTTATGGTCATTGCCACTGCGAACATAGGCAAAATGATGCCACTCGTTATTATTATAGTATGGAGCCGAGTCTGGACTTAGAAGTGAATATGCCTCTCCACCTTGAATACTGTAGTATAAAATAGCTCTTTTTGAAGACACACCTAAAGTAAATGTACTACTTATGTTTGTACCTGCCGTTGCATCACCAACATGGTAAGCATTTTCTCCAATAGGATATATCCAATACTCCCAAGTAAAATCTCCTGTGCCAAGTGTCTTCCAAGCACCGTCTGCGATGTGAACATAATTAGTAGCACCTAACTGTGAGCTTGCCCCGTTTATCGCTGCGTCATACACACTGCTAGTCAGGATTGCGCCAAATGCTGTTATAGCTGATGTAGCATAAGGTGTTACAGTATGGCCTGTAGCAGAGTTATCAAGAAATCTATTGCTTTGGCAGGTTAATAATTTGGTATTTGTAATAGCAGTTAGTTTACTTGTCGGTGCTGTAAAGTTTCCTGTATAAACTGCTGTGCCTTTAACTACTCTTAAATTGCTAATTACCCCATTAAAATATTGATTGTCACTAGCTAAACCCCATCGCCCCACATTCATACCACCGGGACTTGATATATCACTAGAGTTACTGGCTGACCCTATTTCAGTTCCATCTAAGTAAAGTTTAAATGTAGAAGATGCTCTAACAATGGCAACATGATACCATTGATTTAAATTGTAGGCTGTTGAACTAGTTATTACTCCACCACTGTTACTCCACAAACCGAAAACACTTTTAGCTTGTATGTAGAGTCCAAAAGACGATGTAGCACCACTAGTATTTCCAAAGGTAACTAAATATTCGTATGAGCCAGAGTCTCTTGCAAAAAAGAAAAACTCAACTGTAAAATCCCCTGTGCCAAAGTCAAAGTCAGAGCTTTCTGCCACTTGTAAATAATCACTATCACCATCAAACGACACACCCCACTCACCGTCAGGCCGAGCAAATGGCCCAAAGCTACCTTGGGTTGGACTGCCAGTATTGCTTATTGTGTGATTGTTAGAACTGCTATCATCAAACGCATCGTTCACGCCGTTGTTTGCACCGTCAAAATGAGACAAAAAACTAACACGATTGAACTGATCGTCACTAGGCAAACTCGCAGCACTAGAAGCGTTGGCCCCAAAACCTAAGACGTTATAACCAAAACCCGACATTTTATCCCCTACGCATCGTTCGCTGCATCAGTTGTGAATAACAACTTTACACCCAATAACCGAGCATCCCCTGTTTGAGTATCCGCGCTAATGTCCCTGTTAATTTGAAAGAAACACA
>VMHT01043526.1_pt1 | contig 10428 bp, 11 predicted proteins | sample 4693611 | NCBI WGS metagenome assembly VMHT01 (sample SAMN12280063, study PRJNA550983) | marine metagenome | isolation source: seawater sampled from same location over 5 years 0.02-0.2 micron viral filtrate | place: USA: collected off the coast of southern California halfway between the port... ...
AATCATACCCATATTGGGTAAATCTAAGTTCAGGCATATCACCTTTACATCTAGAGCAAGGAATCATTTCCACGGGCGTTGTAATTTGAATTGTCGAATACATAAATATATAACCTTTTAAAATTATACATAAATATACGAAAAATTTTTGGCTAAACCACAGCTCTCCCTTTCATTTTTTCCCAATCTCTATTACTTCTAACCTCATCATTAGTTTTTTGAGTAGCAGTTAATACATTATTTCTTGTATTTAAGATTTCAGTAATCTTAATTAATGCAGATAAGTCCTTAGGAAAACAATGCCCACCAAATCCTCTATCACCATCAGGTCCGGGTACACCCCAATGTGATAATCCTAAACGTTCATCATAAGTAGCATATTCAATTACTTTATCATAATCTAAATCCATACCATTACATAAATCATATATTTCATTAGCAAATGATACTTTAGTAGATAAAAAAGTATTAGTAACATACTTTACCAGTTCAGCAGTTTTAGCATCTGTTTTAATGATTTTAGACGTTTTTCTAAATATAGAAGAGTATAATTGTTTTAATATAGTAGTTATATCTTTATTACCACCTAATATAATTCGGGTTTGATTTTCAAAATCATCTACAGCATTAGCTTCAGTTAAAAATTCTGGGTTAAATACTATTTCTAAGTTTTCAAATTGTTGATTCCATTTATCAGTTGTGCCTGGAGGTATAGTTGATTTAACCACTACTATTCTAGTAGTTTCTTCATTATCAGCTAATAAATCTAACCCATCTAATTCTTCAGTAATAATATCTACATTACAACTTCCATCTTTATTCATGGGTGTAGGCAAACACATAAATATAATTTCTTGACTTAATACCTTATCTTTAGTTGAATTACACTTTGATTCATCTAAATCATAAGTTTTAACATCATAATATTTACTAAACTTTTGGTAAATAGCATTACCAACAAAACCTTGACCAATTATTCCTATTCTCATTTTTTCCAAAAACTATATATTCCTTTTTCTATTTCATATTCGTCCCAAACAAATCTTTCTTTTAATGGTTGTTGTTTAGCCCATTCCCACATTTTACTTAATCCTTCTTTTAGATCAGTTTTGTGTTCAAACCCTAAAATATCAACTGATTTTTGATAAGTAGGTACAGCATATTTTACTTCATGTCTTTGTTCTTTATATGCTACTTTTCCATCAGTAATTACATCTAATAATATTTTATTAGCTTCATTAATTGTATATTCTTTAATACCACCTAAATTAATAATTTCACAACATGCCTTAGGTTCAACTGCCGCTTTCCATAATGGCTCTAAACTATCATCTATATAACTAAACGCTCGTTTTTGTTCTCCATCTCCAAATATAGACATTTCTTCACCATTCATATGTTGGTACATCCAAATACCTAGTACATTTCTATACTTATCCCAAATATTTTGTTTAATACCATAAACATTATGTGGTCTAATAATACACCAATCTAACCCATGTTGTTCACCTGCTATTTTAATATCTTGCTCACAAGCATATTTAGCTATACCATAAGGATCAATTGGTGATGGTAATTGTTTTTCATCAAATATTTGTCCTACCCCATGACCATAAACAGCCATTGATGATGTAAATACCAATCTTTTAACATTATGTTTAATACATTGATTAATTATAGCTGCAGTTGATATTAAATTATTTTTATAGTTGTAGGTACGAATAAATGGGGATAAACCTTCAGCAGCATAAGCAGCAAAATGAAATACATAATCAAAATTATTTACTTCAAAACAATTTTCAATTGGATGATCTACTAAATTCATCTGCCAAAAATCAACTTCAGGGTGGATATTTTCTTTATACCCCCCACTTAAGTCATCTATACCTACTACTTTAATATCGGGGTGGTTTTCTATTATCCAATCAGCTAATCTACTTCCTAGTAATCCAGCTACACCTGTTATTAATACTGTTTTATTCATATTTTATACCTTTAATTATACCACTTTTTGGGTTATGAGAATTATTATCATATAATTTTGGGGCATGTCCCCATTTATACATAAACATTTGGGTAGCAGGTTGTTCGCTATCTTTAAATTTAATTTGATCTCCATCTGTTCTATTTTTAGTAGAGGCACTACCAAAATGATAAAAATGACCTTTATGTGTTCTAGACATTCCTATATTATTTAAATCTAATTTTAAAAAGAAATCCCAATCACATATAAATGGAGATTGGTACATGGTATCAAATCCACCTACAATCATGTATTGTTTTTTATACATTGAAAATGGAAATATACCCCCATCTACTGTAAGCATGTCTTGTCTTAATGTTTTTTCATAATTAATAAATGACTCGTAGTCGAATTCATTAGGAGCTGTACCAAAATTTTTAACTGGGAAATTAAATATACCTGGACCTGTAGGTTCGATTTGGTTAATAGTTAATACAGAACGTTCTTTAACTTCACTAGCTATAATATCCCATTCAGGGCATAATACATTATCATCATTAATAATAAGTATTTTTTCATTACTAGCATTAAATACTCCTAAATTAAGAGCAGTTTGCATACCCTGATTTTGTTCTAAGGGTAATAATCTAATATTATCTTTATATTTATCTAATATTTCTTTACTTTCTTCTACATATCCATCTACTACTACTATAATTTCATTTTTAGTAGTTTGCCCTTTAATAGCTGAGTTAAGACATATGTCCAAATAATCAGGGCTACGATATGTGGGGATAATTAAACTAATCATATATTATTCCAATTTGTTAAAGGTGATAACCAAGCTGTTTCACAATGTGTACTATAACCAGGCACTGAACTTAGTACAGGTACAGATTTAGTTTGAGATAATTCAGTAAAAAATCTAAATGAATCTGTAATATGAGCAGATGAATACTTTAAGATTAAATCATAATCTTCTTTTAACCTAGAAACTTTACAAGCAAAACTCATAACTGTACTATTAGTGATTTTCCAATGTACAGAAGAAGTTTTAACTAACCTAGTTACTTCACCTTCTTGTTCAATAAAAGGATTACCTCCATTTTCTTTATTTAGATACTTATCTGGGTGATCATATAAAGTAAGATAACCATTATATTTGTTTAAACCTTCTATTAATAGATTTTTTGAATTTGGTTTATGTAAAAAATCATCTTCAAGTAAATAAACAAAATCACTATCATTATTTTCTTTAATAGATAAGTTTAAAGCATCTCTAAAAGTTCCTGCTCCTGAACCATTATCTGCTTCAATTAATCTTAAATTTAATGAATTAACATATAATTTGGTTTCATTATTTAATCTATCTCCTATTATAGTAATATTTTCTAAACCAAATTCATTAATACAATTTTCTAAACAATATTGTTTGGTGGCATTAGGTATTTTTTTCTTAGATATACCTGCTTCTAAATTAGATAATCTATAATAAACTTTCATATTTATATTTTTTTAACAACCCCTAAACCACAACTACCATAAAAACCATAATGAGAATATTCATTTGAAGAAAAATGATCTTCAAATGCTTTTCTTTCAGCAAAAGCTTGGTGGTGTATATTTTCAGGTATAGCTAAATATTTTTTAGCCTCATCTGATGATAGTGGGGAAAATGACCATTCATGATATAATTGTAAAGCATTTGGGTAATATTTATGTAACGCCCAAGCTAACGCATCACAAAAATCAAATTCATGGCTGGCATCAGTAAAAACTATATCATAATTTTCATTTGGGTTTTCAATAATATATTCAACCCCATCTTTAGGGTAAATAGCTTTAATTAAACCCTCATTTATATACCTTTTAAATTCATCTATGATCCATTTATCTTTAAATGGGTTGCTTTTATAGTCTATAGTGTGTAAAATTCCTTTTTTATTTACTTCTAGAGCTCGGGCAATAACTGTACCTGAACACCCACTAGCAAATCCTAATTCTAATACTTTATTTGGTTTTAATCTTCGAATAAACATGTAAAGTATTTTACCTTCATTATAATCTACAGGACCTGCCCCTGCTCGTGCTCCATTACCATTAGATGATTGTTCTATTACTTGATTCATAAATAATTCATCCCACCATTGATCATATTCTTTTTCTAATTTACTATAATCTCCAAACTCATTTTTTAGCTGAGATAGGATAATAGGATCAGATTTATATTGTGATGGAAGGTTTTTAAGTAATATCATAATTTAAAAATTTAATATCCCCATTAGGGAAAATGTATCTAGTATTTCTTATATGTGTTTCTTTCCAGTTTGGATATGGAGTAAGTATAGTATTGTCTTTACCATTACCTAATATGGCATCATTTATTCCAGCATGATAACCAATATTAAAATCAGCTAAATATTTTATAACAAGTTGTTCTCTTAAACCTAAACCTGCCATATTAATTTTATTTTTAAATATCTCCCCCCACTCAGTTTCATCTAAATCAAATTCACTATAATAATAAACAAGAGAGTCTTTATATTGTTCTGCAAATTTAAAAAGGTAATGATCAAAATCCCACCTACCTTTTAAATCTTTTAATCTACTCCCAAACAATAAACAACCATAAGAAGTATTTTTTACATTATCTATCTCTTCTTTACTTAAATATAATTTAGGGGTACAATCTCTTTTACCTAATTCATCGGGGATATATCCAAATCTTAATAATATTTTTTCTGCTAAAGGTATTTCAATATTAACCTGTGCTCTAAAATGATCTGTAATTGGTTTAGATGTAAATTTATCTACTATAGTTACATTAGGGTTATTTTGGTAAATTAAATTAATATATTCTGATGCATCATATTTATCTGTTCCCCAATTTTGATAATTAGGAGCAATTTCTTTTAATAATTTAGCAGATGGAATTTCAAATATAGTGTTAGGATTATCTTTTTTAAGTACTTCAAATACACCACTAATATTAGCCCAATCACCTATGCTATAACTAAAATATCTAGTAAATGAACATACTGAATCAAATGGGTACTTTCCTATAATATCTTGGTATGGAATACCTAACATTAGCCCTGGTATTTATTTACAACTTCTACTATATAATTTCTATCTTGTTCATTTAACCACCATCCAACAGGAATATTCATCATTTGACTAGCAAATTTATCTAATCCAGGTTGTTTAGTTTTAAAATGTTTAAAACAGCTATAATCATCATTTCGAACATGGGCTACATCTGCTGCTATTCCATTATCAGCTAAATAATCTTTAAATTTACGTTTATCATCTACTAACACAGAATAAATCCAATAACTTGCTTCACCATCTTTAACTCGACGAGGTACTCTAACATTTGGGTTTTTTATATTAGCGTCAAAATATTTACCATTTTTAATATGGGCATCAATTACACCATCAATATATTTCATTTGTTCTATACCAACCGCGGCATTAATATTATTCATATGGTATTTAAACCCACCTTCAGTAATATCTTGTTCCCAACGTGATGCTGGTGGTTGACCTGGGGGTGCCTTAAAATGTCTATCTAATCCAAACCAACGTAATCTACGAGCGCGTTCTGCATCTTCAAATGTTTTACAAGCAATAGCTCCTCCATCAAATGTAGTTAAATGTTTTACTGCTTGAAATGAAAAACAAACATAATCACTATGGGAACCAATACGTTTTCCTTTATAAGTTGAACGTACAGCATGTGCAGCATCCTCAATAGTTTTGATGTTATATTTTTTAGCTAATTTATTAATGGCATCTATATCACAGGGTTGACCCGCCCAGTGTACCATTATAATAGCTTTAGTTTTATCTGTAATTTTATGTTTAATACTATTAATATCAATATTACCTGTATCTGGTTCTACATCTGCAAATACTAATTTAGCCCCCATATTATAAAAAGGTAAATTAGTAGCCATACAAGTCATAGCGGTAGTAATTACCTCATCTCCCGGTTGTAAATCACACATCTGTGCTGCTAGTGAAATTGCCGAAGTACAACTATTAACTAATCTAGTATTAGGATTTTCAATAAATTCTCCAAATAATCTTTCAAATTCATCTGCGAATTCACCCTCTGTAACAAATCCTGTTTCTATTACTTTATCTATAATATTACCTACATTAGGTGGTAAGTGCACCTTCATTAATGGTATCATGCATTTTCTTTTTTAAAATATTCTAACATTCTTATTATACCAGTTTTTAAATCAGTTTTAGGTAAAATATTAGTATGTTGTACTACTTTATCAATATTAGGACAACGTCTTAAAGGTTCATCTGATGGGTAAAATCCTGGATATTCGATTAATTCAAAATTAGGTTCACTATCTAATGCCTCATAAAATTTTTCAGCAAGTTGAACCATATTAAGTTCAGGAGATGAATTACCTACATTATATATTTCTCCATTTTCACCCTTAAGTAATACTTCTAACATCATAGCAATTCCATCTCCAGCGTAACAAAACGTTCGTGTTTGTTGTCCATTACCATATACAGTTATTTTTTTATTTTTAAGATAACAACGCATCCAATTAGATAATACTCTATTATCATTTATACCCATATAAGGACCAAACATATTAAATGGCCGTACTACCTTAATTGGTGTATTAAATTCATTATAGTAAATATGACATAATGTCTCTAGTACTTGTTTACCTATATCATAACAACTCCTATTACCACGTGTTGGTATCGAACCTATATAATCCTCTTTAGTTGGTATAGCTGTACTTACAGGTGTACCATATACCTCACTTGAACTAAATAATAAAACTGATTCTACTTTATGTTTATTACAATAATCTAATACATTTTTAGTTCCAATATAAGAAATATCCATTGTTAAAATAGGTTCTTCCATATATTTTTCTGGGCTGGCAATTCCAGCACAATTGATAACGTAATCATAACGTGGTAAATTAATAGGTTTATTTACATCATAATTAGGATTTTCATTAGGATCAAATTTTAAATATTCTATATTTAAGTAATCAAATACCTCAGCAAACCAATTACCCAAAAAACCACTAGAACCTATTAAAAGTACATTTTTTCCTTTTAAACGATCTAAACTAATACTGTCAGTTACACTTTGTAAATCAATTTTATTAATCATTATTTTTTCATTATTAAGCTATTAATACCATGTTTTGTAATATAAGAATTTATTTGTTCAAATCCAAGTTTTTTATATAAATTTAAAGCGCGAGTATTTGTTTCTAATACTTCAAGATAAAATTTATCTATATAAAAATTTTTACCTAAGTATTCAAATAATAATTTATATGCATCAAATGCTAGTTTTTTACCTCTATAATCTTTGTGTATGTCCATTCCAACATAACAACTATGGTTTTTCCAATTAGACGTTCTAAAATAACCAACCATTTCATTATCTATTTCATATATAAAAAATGGATCTTGATTAGTTTTATACCACTCATATGTTTCAGGTAAAGTATAAGTAGTGGGGTCATGTAAAAATTGAGCACATTCATTTCTAACACAATTATAAAAAGGAATATCACTATATTCTAATCGCCTAATATTTTTTATAACCATCTTTTTTTAGCAATATTTAATATGTTATTGTAATTTTGTTCCCCTATAATTTTTACATTATTTAACCTTTTAATCCAAGTATCGCTTCCCCATATTTCTCTATTAGATGAAGTACAATTAGAACAATTAAATTGTATCATTTCATCCCCAAAAAATGAAGATAAAATAGAGTTACCACCTGCTACTGTTATTGTATATTTAGCTGATGAATGAATATATAATTGAGCGGAATTAAATCCAATTTTATATTCATCCATTATATCATATATTGTTTCTATGTTATATTTTTGAGTTAATTTATAATCATCAAAAGGTAAGGGTGTTACATCGTCAAAATATTCTTGATTTTTATCTTTTGAATCACCATTATATCTAATATAATAAATTTTATACTTATTTGAAAATAACTTAAAAAATTCCTCTAAAAATTCTAAACTTAAATAATTATAAACTTTACTAAACCATTCTTTATTATATTTGTTAGAAATAATAATTACTTCTCTATCATCATTAGGAGAAAAAAATTGGGAAAAATAGGTTTGGTAAGGAGGAGGTGTCCATTTTTTATTTATCGATTTGGGATTAAAATCTTTATTGTAAATATCTTCAATACCACATTTAAACCATTGATCTACTGGGTAATTTGATATAGTATCAGCAAAATAAAAAAATGGAGAAGCATTGGGGTGGCTTATAACAGAAACTTTATTCCCCTCAAGATGCTCTCCATATGCAAATCCTGAGTATAGCCCAAATATCCAACTCCATTCATATAAAGCATTTATTGTAACAAAATTCATTATAATGTATCATAATAGTTATTTTGCTTTTCCTGTCTTACTATGTCTTTAAGATGATATAAAGATAACTCTTCTTTAGCAGGAAGAGGTGCATATGTCTTAAAACCTTCTAATACTTCATGAACTTTATTCTTCCATTTTATTTTATCTACATTCTTCCATATACGCCATTGGTAGTCAGGATAGTTAACCCATCCTTTATCATCTACTTTCCATCCCCATTTCTTAGTATGTGCTTCTGTTAAACCTTCTACTATGTTAACTCTAGGAACTAAATAAACTTCATTGTCAGGGTTAGATTCTAATATAACAGGAAGCATAGTTAGTAAAGATTTATGAGGGAATTCATCAGCATCTATTTGAAATATATAATCACCAGAACAGTATGAAGTAAGTTTATTTTTCCAATTAGCAAAATGATTTTTAAATTTATCTTTATGCCAAGCAAATTCACTATTAACTGATTTAGCTCTTAAATAATTTTCTATTTCTTTATCGCCATTATCACTATCATATAATACAACTATTTCATCTTCACTACGTTTATTTTCAAGTAAAAGTGATATTAAATTTTGTATTTCTACAAATTCATTACAAACTGTTATAGCGTAACTTATTTTCATATTAATGTTCTCTTCTTTCTTCTTTTTTATAATGATCAAATCTATCATGCTCAGTTGGAGTAGCAAGTAATATTCCAGGATTTAAATCACCTTTAATTGTTTCTTGGTACATAAAAGACATCCAAGTTTGTTCAAACGGATGATCCCATTTTGTATCTAAAAACATTTTTTTATTCCCATCCTTTGATATTAGTTGGGGCCAATTACAATAATATACTTCCCCAGTAGCATAAGGAATACCTTCATGTGATTTTATGTTTTGATAATTAGCAAAGGGAGCTGCTTCAATATCTTCACTTTCTTTTATAGGATTATCTGGAAATAATTCTTGTCTAGTGGCGCCAGGTACATTATGCCAAGACCATTGTTTTCTATTATCTCCAAAAAATTCAGTAAAATTTAGTTTTAGAAAATCAAATTTTTCTTTAATTATTATTTCTAAAGATTTACGATATAATTCTGGGATTTTTCTATTAAATCCATTTCTACAAGTATTATCTTCACCATTATAAAAGAACATATCGTCTTCAAAAAATAAATAATAACCAGCATCGGTTTCATTCTCAAAATGTTCTGCTATAAATTGCCTACCGCCACATATTCCTATATTTTGTTTTTTTATCTGTGTAAAACCATAGTCTTTACATAATTTATTATATGATCTTGCTACACCTCGTTTAGTGGAATTATTTATTAAATATTTTTCAGTTAAATTTAAATAATCAGGATCATATTGTTTAATAGATTCAATTAATGTTTTAAACTGTTTAGGTGAATTAAAAGTTAAAACATATAAAGCAGTTTTATTTTCAGAAAAACTATAAGCAGGTTGTAAGTATTCTTTAAGGTTTTCAAAGAAGGGCCAACATAAACCATCCCCTTCTAATTGGAAGTTATGTATTAGTTCTGGGTGTCTATGGGATAGAATAGTATTTAAACTTTCATCTGCACCCATATACCCTTCAGATAGAGTAGCGGCTAAATAATAATAGTATAAACCATGAACTTGATGTACATGTTCTTTTTTACCACCCCAAAAACCTCCTCTACTTATTTTATCTACAAAATCAACTTGACAATACTCAGCTATTTTTTTTCTCTCAAAACCATGAATTTCATTATTCCCTTCATATGGGTATTGTAAAAATACAAATTTATCTATTTCATCACTATATGAAGGTAAAACATTAAATACATCGTCATGGTTAAAATAACCTTGGTGTACTGTAGCTGATAACCCCCCATCAATCCAATAGAAATATTCTGAGTCAAATGGGTTATTTGTAGCGATTTCATTTACCATCATCATTTTTGACATCATCATTGGATTATAGTATTCCAATTGTGCCTGTGGTGATTCAGCTAACCAACCCGCTTGGCTTACCCATTTTTCATCATTTCTTATTTTATTTATTTGTTTAAAGAACGGATT
>VMHT01109940.1_pt1 | contig 10428 bp, 16 predicted proteins | sample 4693611 | NCBI WGS metagenome assembly VMHT01 (sample SAMN12280063, study PRJNA550983) | marine metagenome | isolation source: seawater sampled from same location over 5 years 0.02-0.2 micron viral filtrate | place: USA: collected off the coast of southern California halfway between the port... ...
CCATCGTGGTGATGAGTTTAGCATGGTCACGATACTGACTTGCCCTAAGTGTGACAGCATGGTAGAAGTGTTCTACCCTGTAGAATGGTAAAGGAGAATGACTATGCCTAGAACAATTGAATTACAAGATGATGAGATTGCAATCGTGTGGTCAGCCGAAGATGTAAAACAAGAATGTGGATGGCTGACAGATGACCAATCTTGTGACGTACTCAATGCCATAGAGCATAGACATGATGCTTGCATTGGTATTAATTGGGAAGTGATACACTACACTGCAGAGTGGATGTATCCAAACGATGTAGACTTAGCACTAGAGGTGGAAGAAACATGGATAAGGGAGACTGACAATGATTAAAGGTAATACACTATGGCTACAGCTAACACGCAACGAAGCCAACGCCATCATGGTAATGCTAGATAGTGATATAGAGAACACCCATGATGTGTGTGGCATTGACCTCAACGATTGGGAAACGCTAGACCTAGAAGCATACAAGCTGCTGGCATTTCATAAGTTCAAGACATGGTATTGGGAGAATTGCGGTGATTAAACTATACAACCTAATCATGGACAGTAAACACAACCCACTGTCCTACATACCTGATACAAATACACGGCACATGGTCATGCAGTTGCTGGCTTGGATGTGGTGTATTATCTTTGGAATGTCTGTCGGCTCTGTCACTGTGTTTGGTATCAGTGCCATAGCACATGCCTTGCTGATAGCAGGTGTGTTCATTACGGCAGGTGTATTTGAAACAGCAAGACGCAAGCCTACCTATTTCGGTGGGCTAGGCAGAGGCAATGGAGGTGAGCATGAATAGTAATGAAATCAAAGGGATACAGTTATCCCAAGCAGTTAAGTGGAGTGGGCAGGACATCTTTGAGGTAGCGTCTGCTGCCTTTGAGGATGCCAACTACCACAGTTTCAATGAGGTATTTTATGCCGCATGGACAGAGTATCAGAAGGAGTTAGAAGATGGCTAAAAAACTAGAGAACATGACACATGATGAACGCATTGCTTATTGGGAAAATGTGCGTGAGAAGGAACGCATTGACCGTAGAAACCGGATAGGTAAGCTGTCTCTTGACCAGCGAGTTGCGGTCATCAAGATATACCAGATGCTAGATGAGGTGCTAGAGACTGCCCTATATCCTGACATGGGCGGCATCAAATGTGTGACAGCCTATGACTTGCAGGAATTGTCCGATGCAAAGGACAAGCTGCGCTATGAGTTTAACCTAGACAGCCGTGAACACGGTTGACAGTTTATATCTTATATGATATAACTGCACCTTCACTAACATAAAGGAGAATTGATATGCTAGAATATATCCCTGAGAACTTAGACTTTGACGTAACCTTTGAGCCTACTCGTGTAGTTGACAAGCAGTACGTCATTAACAATAATACTGGCGAACCTATTGCTATAGTTGGCAAAGACTTTTCTAAAGGAGTTAGGTCACATGGTGACTTTTATCGTGACATCATGGGGAGAGTGACAGACAATCTTTCCTCACATGAGATAGAGGGGGCTAGTATTGTGTGGCGTGATGCTCACAACAACGGTTGGGCTATGATGGACATGACCTTGCCTAACATGAAGCACACCATCGTTACGCCAAAGCATGAGACAGAGATTGCACAACGCATAATTGCATTGCATGGTGTGGATGGTACGTGTTCTAACACGGTACTGTTTGGTGCTATCGACTTCTTCTGCACCAATGGCATGATACGTGGTGAGCATGACAAGGTGAGGCGTAAGAACACTAGCGGTTTTAACCTTGATAGATTTGGTGAACAAGTACAAAAATCTAATAACGATTTTAAAAATTACCATGCGCAAATACAACGATGGGCTAACAAGTCTCTGTATGTAGGAGATGTCAAAGCTATGCTTGAATCGCTTGACAAAGGCAAGGCTGATGGATTGTTTAAGTTGTACAATCAAGAGGCTGGTGTGCGTGGTAACAATGGCTTTGCGCTGTACTCTGCTTTCACAAACTATGCAAGCTATGCTGATGAACGTAATGGTTTCAAGCTACGTAATACTGGTAAAGACACTGCCGCTAAGAATATGTGGGAGCGTGAAGAAAAAGTAACACGTTGGATTGAAAGCAAGCAGTTCAAGGAGTTGTTAGCAGCATGAAGACTGTGCAGCAGTTAGTTGACAAGTACTATACATCCAATGATTTCAGTATGTTACGAGACAGAACTAAGAAGGACTATCAATACTTTCTTGGTGTAATGTGTGACAGTTTTGGAGATGTAAACTTTGACAAGCTGTCTAGCAAGCAAGCTAAACACGCTTATGAAGAGTGGGTTGTGCGAGGCATCAGCTTCGCCAACCACATCTGCACTGTGTCATCCATCGTGTTTCGTTATGCTATTGACATGGAGTATGCACAGATCAACCCCTTTGCCAGTGTTAGGCGCAAGACACCGCCACAACGTAAGGTTGTGTGGACAGAGGATGATGTTCGTCAATTCCTTGACACTGCCTATGGTGAGTTTCAGTGGCGCAGCATTGGCTTGATAGTACATATGGCATATGATTGGTGTCAGCGACTAGGTGATATGCGCCTGTTGACTTGGGATAACTTTGACTTTGCCAATAGAAAGCTATCCCTTGAGCAGTCCAAGCGTAGGTCACAGGTAACATTGCCTATTGAAGATGACCTATACGATATGCTGATACATCAGGAGCAAGACTTTGGCTTTCAACAGTACGTTGTTCCTCGTACAATGCCTGTACAGGGGCAGTACCAGCCTTACAGCATAGAGAGACTGTCTAAAGCAGGAAGGGCTGTCATGCGTGAAGCTGGGCTGTCTGAAGAGCTACGACTAATGGACTTGCGCCGCACTGGTACTACACAAATGGTTGAGGCAGGTGTATCTATGGGACAAATCATGTCGGTTACAGGACACAGTAACCCACAGTCGGTTAAACCATACATGAAAAATACGTATGCCTCTGCAAATAATGCATTGACAACTCGTAAAGCGTATGGTAAAAGCACTTAACTGCCGCAGAGAAAGTGATATAGTTATGAACATATATAATATAGTAAATGATTTAGATATACCTAATGGTCATACAAAGAGAATGGCCTGTCCTAACTGTGGGCAACGCACATTCACGGTGACTAACAATATGGGTAGCCTATTATGGAACTGCTACCGTATGTCTTGCGGTGTCAAGGGTGGAACTCGTGTCCACATGACAGTAGATGACATACGTTCCGGCTTGGGTAATGCCCAACAGTTTGCAGAAGCTACACCATTTGAATTGCCTACATACATCATACCCCATCGTGAGAATGTATACATGAACAGGTGGTGTGATACGTGGGGATTAGACATAGATGAATTAGGTTTGTTGTATGATGTAAAGGAAAGCCGTGTGGTATTCCCTATCATGCACGAAGGTAAAATGGTAGATGGGACTGGCAGGTCACTGTCGGGGCAGCGTTTACCTAAGTGGAAAAGATATGGAAAAAGTGGCTTGCCTTACACCGCTGGGTGTGGTAAAGTCGCAGTAGTTGTTGAGGACTGTGTGAGTGCAGCCGTTGTTGGTTACGGTTCCTTTGTCGGGGTTGCGCTTCTAGGCACATCGTTGCAAGAGGCGCATAAAGGGTATCTTGCACAGTTCTCAACAGCAATCATAGCGTTAGACCCCGATGCGCTACCTAAGACATTACAGATGGCAAAGGAACTACGAGGACACGTGAACGATGTTCGTGTACTCAGACTAACTGATGACTTGAAATATCGTAACCCCGAAGATATGGAGAAGCTAAATGGAATTATCACTGATTAGAAGTTTAATGGATAAAGGTTTCTACGATGATCATCGTGGTTCCAAATGTCCTGATCGTTTGTTCAGTAGTGATGTGCGAAAGATTAAGAAAGCTATCGACACTGCTATGGACAAGTATGATCGTACCGTATCGCCGGATGAGATTGAGGCATTATTTATGTCTAACAATCCAACTCTGACTACGGCACAGAAAGCGTCTTACTCTAGCCTGTTTGGGCAGATTAAGCGTGAACAACCTATGGGTAGTGACATAGCACAAGAGGTGCTGTCCAAACTATTCCAGCAGGTTATTGGAGAAGACGTTGCGAATATCGGATTCGATATGGTCAACGGTGATGCTGCCACACTGGAAGCATTGCGCAACTTGCTTGAGAGATATGGTGATGACTTTATCCCCAACCTGAACATAGAATGGGATGACATCAGTATCGAAACTCTTATGGCAAAGGCTGAGTTGGAAGCTAAATGGACTTTCAATTTACCATCAGTCACCCGCAAGATTGAGGGTGTTAGTGGTGGTCAGCTTATCGAAGTAGGTGCTAGACCCAACACTGGTAAGACATCCTTTCATGCCAGCTTGATTGCTGCGCCGGGTGGGTTTGCCTCACAAGGTGCTAGGTGTATTATCCTATGTAACGAAGAGCCTACTCACCGTGTCGGTGCTAGATACTTGACAGCAGCGGCTGGAATGACAGCACGAGAGGTGCGAGATGACATGGCGAAAGCCAAGCTAATGTACGAACCTGTGATGAACAACATCAAGATTAAAGATGCAGGTGGTAGAGACATGGCTTGGGTTGAGTCTGTATGTAAATCATTCAAGCCTGACATTCTAGTACTAGACATGGGTGATAAGTTTGGTGTGGCAGGTAACTATGCCAGACCAGATGAGGCGTTAAAGGCTTGTGCTATCTACGCTAGGCAGATTGCTAAGACCTACGACTGTGCTGTGTTCTATATGTCACAGTTATCTGCAGAGGCAGAGGGTAGGTCACAGCTTAACCAATCAATGATGGAAGGCTCACGTACAGGTAAGGCTGCTGAAGCTGACCTAATGATATTGATTGGTAAATCACCTAGCGTAGAAGGACAAGAAGAAGACAGCCCCTTACGTCACATTAACATAGTCAAGAACAAGTTAAATGGCTGGCATGGCATGGTCAACGTAGAACTTAACTACCAGACTGCGAGGTACGAGGGATGAGAAAACAATTCAATGAAGCCCTGCATGGCAAGCATGACAAACCTGCACGTGTTCGTACTATGGAATACATGCAGATAAAGGGGTATGAGATATGGGAGAACCCTAATCCATATGGGCAAGACTTGATTGCTGAAGGTAGCAAGGGTAAGTTCTACGTGGAGTGTGAAGTAAAGACAGTGTGGAGTGGTGCGGTGTTTCCCTATGACACATTGCAACTACCAGAACGTAAGTCAAAGTTCTTCAATGCACCCACGTTGTTCTTTGTGTGGAATAAAGAGTTATCAAATGCTCTTATGTTTAAGTCCGAAGATGTTAAAGACTTGACACCAGTGGAAGTATCGAATAAATATATAGCTTCTGGTGAAATGTTCTACCAGATTCCACTAACCCTGACAGGAAAAGTAAGGATGGATAGATATGAAACTAACACTTGATGTAGAGAATACGGTAACGCACCGTGGTGGTAAGATGCACCTTGACCCCTTTGAGCCTAACAATTCATTGACTATGGTTGGTATACTGACTGACCAAGGTGTTGAGCAGCACTTCCCCTTTGACCATGACGAACATCTCAGTAGGCGTGATTATAGTGACCGTGTGCAATGGTTTCTTGACCAAGCTACTGTACTCATCTGTCATAACGTAGCACATGATTTGCTATGGCTATGGGAGTCCGGCTTTAAGTATGATGGCCCAGTGTTTGATACTATGCTTGTCGAGTATGTCTTGCAGCGTGGGCTAAAGGAACCTCTATCACTAGAGGCTTGTGCAGAACGCTACGACTTAGATACTAAGAAGCAGGATACATTGAAGGAGTACTTTAAGAAGGGCTATAGCACACGTGATATTCCGCTAGATGAACTGACTGAATATCTATCCGCTGACCTTCACGCTACTCAGCAACTTGCTGATAAGCTATGGCGTAGGCTTAACTCACCTGCTGATGCAGGGCTGTTGTCTACCGCACGACTGACTAACCGTGTAGCTAAGTGTCTGACTAAGATATATCAGACAGGCTTTGCTGTTGACTTGACCAAGCTAGACGAGGTGCGTGATGAGTTTGAGAATGAGAAGCGTCAACTTACAGACGACTTACAAGCTCATGTACGTAAGCTTATGGGTGACACACCTATCAATCTAAATAGTCCAGAGCAATTGTCTTGGGTTATCTATAGCCGCAAGGTTATGGACAAGCAGTATTGGGGCAACGCTATTGACCCCTACATGGCAGACGCAGACTTCCGCAGCCTGATTGCTGGTTGCACTGAAAAGATATACAAGACTAAAGCAGAACAGTGCCGTGATTGTAATGGTACAGGCCAGATAAGAAAGGTAAAGAAAGATGGAACACCATTTGCTAGAACCACAAGCTGTAAGAACTGTAGTGGGCGGGGTTATCTGCTTGTACCTACTATGGATTTGGCGGGGCTAAAGTTCAAGCCCCCCGCATCTAAGTGGGCAAGTGCCAACGGCTTCAGTACCAGTAAGCAGAACCTAGAGTTGCTAGAGTCTGCTGCCAAACAGCGTGGCATGACGGATGCTGTGGACTTCTTATACAAAGTACGTAGGCTCAGTGCGGTTGATACGTACCTGTCATCCTTTGTTGAGGGTATCAGTACACATACCAAGCAGGATGGCAAGCTGCATGTGCGTTTACTACAGCATCGCACAGCTACAGGCCGCTTCTCTGGTGCTGATCCAAACATGCAGAACATGCCACGTGGCGGTACGTTCCCTGTAAAGAAAGTATTTGTGTCACGATTTGATGGTGGTAAGGTAATGGAAGCTGACTTTGCGCAGCTTGAGTTTCGTACTGCCGCTTACTTATCACAAGACGAGGTAGCAATTGAAGAAGTATCTACTGGATTTGATGTACACTCATACACCGCTAAAGTTATTAGTGATGCTGGTCAGCCTACGAGTAGACAGGATGCGAAAGCGCATACGTTTGCTCCACTCTACGGCGCAACAGGATATGGCAGAACAAAAGCAGAAGCAGAATACTACACACACTTCACCAAAAAGTACCAAGGAGTTGCCGATTGGCATTCCCGACTGGCTAAAGAAGCTGTGAACACACAAAGAATAACCACGCCTAGTGGTCGTGAGTTTGCGTTCCCTGATGTGGTACGTAAATCTACCGGGCGTGTCTCTCACTTTACACAGATAAAGAATTACCCTGTGCAATCATTCGCTACAGCAGACATTGTGCCTATTGCATTGCTGCATATTGATGACTTGCTAGAGGGCATGCAATCATGTATAGTGAACTCAGTGCATGACAGTATTGTTATTGATGTACACCCTGACGAAGAAGCGCAGGTTATCAATGTCATAGCTGCTACTAATGATGCACTACCTGAACTCATCACTTTACGGTGGGGAGTTGACTTCAACGTACCTCTATTATTAGAGGCAAAGATAGGCCCGAATTGGCTTGACACCAAGGATGTAACCTGATATAACTATCCATTCCACAACTGAAAAGGAGTTAATAAACATGAACGATATTACAACGATTGATACTAATAACTACGCTGAAATGGCAAAGGCTATGGGTCTTGCAAATGAAGCACCAGCACAAAAGAAACAAGGAATGTTCCTTGCTCGTTTGCGCATCAACCATTCACCTATCCTTGGTTCGGATACTATCAAAGTCAAGGGTGGCACATACAAGCTGGAGATTCCTGATGGCCCTACGTATTACGCAGAGTCTGCAGTTATGCGTCCATTCATGCAACGCTTTATGTACAAGAAGTTTATCATGGGTAGTGGTGCTATTCCTAATCGTTATGTCAAGACTGTTATGGCTGATACCCTTAACATGGACTTGAAGGATAATGATGGTGGCTTTAACTGTGGTAAGCCTTCTGGTTGGATTGAAGACTTCAAGTCATTGCCTGATGCAACTAAAGAACTCATTCGATCAATCAAGCGAGTACGAGTGGTGCTTGGTACAGTTGAATTGATTAAGCCAAAGGATGCAGATGGTAATCTTGTAGACTTGGATGCTACTCCATTCATCTGGGAAGTAGAAAACCGTGACGCCTTCAAGACTATAGGTGGTGTATTTACACAGCTTGCCAAGATGAAGCGTCTGCCTGTGCAGCATAATGTTACCTTGAATACAGAAGAGCGTAAGCTTCCTAACGGTAATAGCTTCTACTTACCTACTACCTCATTGGATGTAACCAATACAGTTGAGTTAACACAAGATGACCAAGAAAAGTTTGCTGACTTTATGTCTTGGGTGACTAACTATAATGAGTACATCATCAATACTTATGCAGAGAAAGCGTCAACTAAGAATGATGTAGCTCTGGATGAGGTAGACATTGACGGTGTAGTTGATGTTGAATTTGAAGAAGAGGTAGCATAATGAACCACCCTGCTGAACTGGCATTGCATCAGTATCTTGAAGATGCTGTAAAAGGCAAGACAAGTATATCACAAGACACCATCAAACAAATTGGTGACGATGTGATGGCTGCTGCAAAACGCCAGTTTGGTGGGGGTAACAAGCGTGACAAGTTCGGCCTACGTATGTCTAATGTAGGTAGGCCAACTTGCCAACTCTGGTATGATAAGAATAAACCGGAGTTAGCGTTACCCTTTCCAACAACATTCGTAATGAACATGATGATCGGAGACATTGTAGAGGCAGTGTTCAAAGGCATCTTAACAGAAGCAGGAGTTAATTATGAGGACACGGACAAAGTTACTCTTGATCTTGGTGACGATAATGTTTCTGGTAGTTATGATCTTATCCTTGATGGTGCAGTTGATGATATTAAATCAGCTTCAGACTGGTCATACAGAAACAAATTTGAATCCTTTGACACTCTTGCCAGCGGTGATGGCTTTGGCTACGTAGCGCAGCTTGCGGGATACGCTAAAGCCTCAGACAAGAAGGCAGGTGGCTGGTGGGTAGTAAACAAAGCCAATGGCGCATTCAAGTATGTACCAGCAACAGGACTTAACGTAGATGCAGAGGTGTCAAAGATAAAAGAAACAGTGAACAAGGTAAAGGAGAATAGATTTGAAAGATGCTTTGAACCAGTACCAGAGAAGTTTAGAGGTAAGGAGACAGGTAACAAGATACTTAATGATGGCTGTCGTTTCTGTTCTTATCGTTTTAGCTGTTGGCCTACTCTAGTAGAGAGACCTGCCGTAAAGTCACAGGCTAAGAACCCACCAATTGTAAATTATATTGGTGATGTCATTGCCTAACGCAAAACAATTTAGAGCAGCACGAAAGTATGGGTATCGTAGTGGTCTTGAACTAAAGGTATCTGACTATCTCAAAGAACTTAACGTAGACTTCTTATATGAGAAAGTTAAGATTGAGTGGGAAGACCTAGCGTACAGGACATACACACCTGACTTCGTGCTGTCTAACGGAATCATTATTGAAACAAAAGGCATGTTCACTGCAGCAGATAGACGCAAGCACCTTGCTATTAAGAAACAACATCCTAATTTAGATATTAGGTTTGTGTTTGAAAGTAGCAGACGTAAGTTACGTAAGGGTGCTAAGTCTACCTATGGTGAATGGTGTATTAAATATGACTTTAGATACTATGACAGGATTATCCCTGAAGACTGGTTAAAGGAAAAGGGTAAGAACAAACACCCAAAGTTTATTAAGTTTGGTGGCACAAAAGTAAAAAGGAGATAGGTATGGACATAAGAGATAAGATAGCTAAAGAAGTACAGAACGAAGACTTACTCATACGTGTCAGGCCATTCGCTGATAATGACGGTAAGTGGACAGGTGAAGTTGACATATCTATAATGGCTATGCCTGACAACCCTATGGATGATGAGGATTACTATCAAGTAATGCACTTTGCTAAGATGATGTGTGCTACTGTGCCTGTAATGGAAGAGGTAGAGGATTTAAGAAATATAGTACACGAGTATGTACTTAAAGTTATTGACAACGAAGATGATATTGAGGTAGAACTAGAAGATGAAATAGCAGTAGAGAAAACATATGATGGTAATGTAATACACCTTAACTTTAATACTAAGACAGGAGGTTCAGCATGAGTAGACACGAGGATTACATGAAGATAATGACAGAGCGAGAGCAAGCAGGTAAGGAAGCCTACAGCGGTAACGTACTTGATATGGTCAACAGCCCACCTCACTACAACCAGACTGGCATTGAGTGCATCCATGCTATCTCTGCTGCCACTGACAAAGGGTTCAGGTACTACCTGCAGGGTAACATTATGAAATACCTCTGGCGTTTTGATTACAAGGATAAACCCATAGAGGATTTGCAAAAAGCCAAGTGGTACTTGGACAAGTTGATTGAAGAGGTAATGGCAGATGGCAAGAGTTAAACTGTTCATTACTATAGACGTGGATGAAGAAGAGTATCCAATAC
>VMHT01151530.1_pt1 | contig 10428 bp, 7 predicted proteins | sample 4693611 | NCBI WGS metagenome assembly VMHT01 (sample SAMN12280063, study PRJNA550983) | marine metagenome | isolation source: seawater sampled from same location over 5 years 0.02-0.2 micron viral filtrate | place: USA: collected off the coast of southern California halfway between the port... ...
GCACGCCAAGATGACTGAGCAAACTCAATCAAGAAATGACCCAGCACGTTGACACCAGCACCAGTAGTCACAGTCTTGATACGTGACAGCCAGGGGTTGTCCTCAGGATCATGAGCCAGGGCTTCGGTTACCCAGGAAGACATCCAAGGTGTGTGATCATTGACAAGGTTTGCTAGGTTTTCCGATTCAGAGCTGCTAGAAACTAAATCAGCAATAGCACCTTCGGTAGCGATTGAGCCAAGCTTGGTACCTTTTTTAACAAACTGAATAGCCCGCAGACCTTTAGCTCCACCACCTGCCATCTTACCAGCCATAACAGCACCACGAGCACCGAGACGGAGACCACCAACAGTAGCACCGCCAATACCGCCAGTAGCAACAGTCAAGAATCCAAACTCAGCCAAGCCACGCACCAGTTTACCAATACCAGTTTGGTTTTCAGGTACATAGCTATCAGGAATATCAAGGAATCCTGCATCACCAGAAAGATATTGATCGCTAAATGGATTCTGCTCTTGGTCTATGGGTCTGCCAAACAGTTTGTTAATGCCAGTTTTAAAGGTATCGCCAGTTAATTCAGCAAAGCCGCCTACACTTTCAACAGCGTCAGCAGCACCACCAACCAAAGCGGCACCTGCTTCTGACGCGACAAGGTTAAGACCAGTTTTTTCTTCTTTAGTTTTAGGAGTTGTTGAACCTTCGTTAGCTACAGGTTCATCTGTTTCTACATTATCAAGTGTAGATGAAGCAAGCTGGGCTTGGACTTCTTCACTAATTTGTTGGAAATTTTCAAGCCCAACAGAAGTGTTAAGTTCGTTCTCCATCATTCACCTCTTTTGTAACGTTGAAGAACTTGCATTGTGTATTCTTGCATGTTGGGGTGACCAGGAGCGCCACCTAAGTAGTTTGGGTTGTCCCATTCATCCATGGCACCGTCACCACCATACCAGGCAGCAGCAGCCATGCGAATAGCCTCATCAGGATTATCAGTCTGTTGACCTGCAATCTTAATGTAGTTATCAAATGCACGCCTCGCCATCTCTTCTTGGTAACCAGGGTCGTTTAAAAACTCATCAACAGAACCAGGGAAGGGCATGCCAAATTGACGTGCCCAGCCGACAGCAGTTGTCCAACGAATCTGGTATTTACCCATGGCAGGGTTGTTAGGGTCAACCTGACTGTTAGTTGCTTTGTAATCGTTACCTGATTCTTGAATGCCCGTAGCAACCATAAGACGGTCACGGCTGACTGCACCAACTTGAATCATGCCACGTTGTACGCGCTTGTAACTAGGTTTCTGGAATAAAGGGACAAGGGTAGGGTATTCCTTGAGCATGCGGTCCACGATTGTGGCATCATCAGGCATCTCAACTTTCTCAAGACCATGATTATCGCGTTGGGCATTCCAGATATCCCACGCAGTATGTCTTCCGTCTCTCCTTGCCAAATCGTAAAAGATGCTAGGAGCGCCGCCATCAGCAGTAGGCTGCAGCATGGCAGGATCAATAACAAGTTTCTCGTTAAGAATAGCATCCTTACCTTTGGACTTTTGTTTTTCATAATCCCTTATAGTAACTTGGTAGTTGTTACGGCGGGTCGTACCGTAAACTTGGGTTGGTTGTAACTGAAAGTTTGAAAAACCTTTACCAGGGTCTACAAAATAATCTAAAGAAGGGTCGTCACTTTGTGCTTCCAAACGAATGCGTTTACCTAATTCTCTAGTAGCCTGGTCAAGAGCAGCAGCTTTAGTCATCTTGCCACCTTGATCTTCATAAATCTGCTCAGCAAGTTTGATAAGCTCAACCTTAGCTCTAGCCTGCACGTAACGAGTATTTTCGTCCAGAGCAGCCATCGCGTCGTTTTGATTAGCAGCGATCCTGACAACACCATCAATGGTTTTAAAGGACTCTTCAGTATTTAAGTCATCAGTCAATAATTCTTCAACAATTACGCCTTTATCACGTAATTCGCTCACCAGCTTAAGGTCAAGTTTTTCAGCCTGTTCTTCAGAAATCTTACCATTCTGAGACTCTAGCAGACTCTCAGCTAGTTCTTCAGATTGAGTGTATCCAGGAATTTGTGGCTCAAACCCAATAGCATCTTTAAATTGATCAGGAAAATCAACCTCATACTCTTTAAGCTCTTCTATGGCTCTACGCCTTTCTTCTCCTGACAACCCACTGATAACAGCTTGACGGTATCCTTTAAACTTAGCCTGCGCCTCCATACGTCGCTCCGCTAGGCGCTGATCGTACTTTTCTTTTTGAGCTGTATATGCTTCACCTTTCAAATCATTAGCAGTAAACTCTTTACCGTATAAAGTAAATAGAGTACCAGGGCCAGCGGGGTGCCCCTTAATCTGTGCCTCGTTTACCTGTGCAATAATCTCATCAACTTTTTCTGGACTAGCACGAACACGAGTCTTTAAAGCTTCATACAGGTCATTTCGTGCTTGCTTCTTAGGATTAGCAAGCCGCATCTTGGTGTATGCAGCAGTACGATCCTCCATGTATCCATTGATAAGAATCGTAGGATTAGTAGGATAACCGTTGATACCTGACAAACCTTTATCTAAGGTCAGGTCAGACATGTCTAGGATCTCTTGAGCTTCCTGGGTGTTTTTTTGGGTATAAAAATCCTTGGTGTACTGCTTACTAGTCTGTTCCATGGCAGGAATCAGCACAGTGTTAACAACCTTGGAACTCATGTTCCCGCTGTTAGCCTTTACGTACTCACCATAAATGTACCCTTTAGCAGCTTCAAACTCAGAACGAGTTTTCCCTTGCTTGTTAACGTTAAACTCTTTACCAGTCTGAGGATCAAGGATCAGGGTTTCATTCTGCTCCATCTCAGTTAAGAGATGTAGACCAAACCTTTCACCAGTTTCTTGCATGGTAGCAAGGTCATAGCCGTGTTGCTGCCAACGTGACAGCTTTCTGACTTGATCTCCTGCCTCAGAATTAGGAGCATCAGCAGCTAATTTATTTAAATTGCTATGAAGTTCATAAGATTTGTTTCCAGCCTCGTTTACTTCAGTTTTCTGAGCTTCATACTCTGCACCTTGCTCAGCATAAATCTTCTTACCTTCTTCAATTAAACCTTCTCTTCGTCTTACTTCTGCGTCTAAAACCTCGTTTTGTAGGAGGTTTGTGATACTGTCACTAAATTTAGAAAGAGCTTTTAATTCATATGCAGAGTTTTGAGATTGAATATCACTCTGTCTCTGCATTTCTTGGATTTGTTGAGAGGCTTGCCCCTCCATCCCACTGATACGTTCCTTACCCTGCTGTTCTATTTCAATAGCTTCTTGGCGCTTACGCTTTGAGCCATCAAAAACAGGTCGGTTACGAAATCCAATCGAGGATGCACTACCTTGATATGCCATAATGATGATAATAGATTAACTAACAACTCCAGCAGCTTTAAGACCACCATAGGAGCTATAACCAGATGATACTCCACCCACGGCTGAGCCAAGTAAGCTGCCTGCTAATGCAAGTCCAGAAGGCCCTTGGGCTTTGATAGGCTTGACAGGTAGGAAAGATGCTTGTGGTGAAAGTGGGTCTGCTGGTAGGTTGTTCCAAGCTGCAGTATTAGCTGCATGTTGATCTAACAAAACACCAGAGCGTTCAACATTAGATGCTAACGTAGCATCATAAAGGCTTTGCTCAACCTCTGCTAATTCAAAGCCCATGGTACGCTCTGCTTGCATAGCCTGCAAGAGGAACGATTGCCCAGCTTTACCAGTAGCAAGCATGGTACCTTGTTGTTGGATAGCGTTTTTAATTGCATCTTGTGCACCAAACGCTGCGCTAGTTCCTTTCTCTTTACGTTTTTGATTAACAGCAGCTAAAGCACGATTAGCTTCAGCCTGGTTAGCTGATAACTGAGCGTAGTATGCGTTCTTAGAAACAGTGTTAGCTTGTTGTTTAGCAATGTAAGCACGTCCTTTTTCTTGATCACGGGCAGCAGCGATCTGCATATCTTGTCGATACCGTTGCTGTGCAATAGCATTAGATCGTGCAACTGCAGCCTGTTGTTGTTGGTGCTGACCAATGGCTTGCATGCCACCGCTTACAGCAGTAAGCACTCCAATAGTTGCACTTATGGGTTCACACATAATTTCATAAATTGAATGAGAGGGACACCGTTGTGAACGTAGTATTTAATAAATTTGAACTTAAGAAGCTTTAAGAGTTTGATGTGACTTTCATTCCTCATATCTGCGTGGTTCCACAGGTATGTGTAAGGAAGACTATCAAGCCACCTCCTAGCTTCTCTTATAAATGTATGCGGGTATTCTTCACTGGCTTTAGTGCATAGCATCCAGATCTTATTGTCTGGCGTTATGCCTGCCACACCGGCAGCCTTGCCGTTGGGCACAGTGAAATAAACAGAGTAAGCAGAACGATAATAAGATTCCAGGACCGCTGCTGGTGCAGTCAGCCCTGTTGTCTCTTCTACTTCTCTTATGTCTTCCCAACGCAGATCCTCACCAACTTCTAGAGCTAGTTGAGGGGTGCATGGTTGAATGTACTTACCGACGTACGTGTCGCTTTGTGTCATAACGTCCGTCCCAGCTTGCTGAGACTATAGTAGCGGTGAAAGGGTCAGGGACTTTAATGGTAAGAGTATATTTCTCATTCTTTCTATGGACTGGAACCTTAACAGACTTATACAGCTTAGATGGTACAGCATTGAATTCACCCCTGTCAACCTCCATTCCAGATTCATACTGGATATAGCTATCAACCTGTGGTGAGGTCAGATGGAACTCCATAGGACCAGAGATACCCATCTCAAAGTTGATACGAGAAATCCGTAGGTCTCCATCAATATCATACTTACCAGGCTGTACAGCATAGTAGAAGTTAGGTAGCTCAATCTCAGTGATGTACTTGTATCCAATAGCAACATTACCAGTAGTCAGGTCAATGTTATTAAAAGTAGCAGTAGTGCCGGATACACTATCAGGGACTCTGACAACACCAGCGTCAGTACCGCTGAGGAATACAGCCAGCATACTATAGTTACTATCATAAGTATAAGGAAGAGTGACTGTAGATACTTCTGTGGTAGAATTATAAGAGGCTGACGCTATGGTCATGTTGTCCAAGGTAGCCTCAAACCTACGACTAGTGTCACCTGTACCTACTTGATAGCTACGAGTGTTCGTTGTATCAACCACCATTTCATGGCGTGACAGTATGTACTGGCTTCCCTGTAAAGAGATGACGTATTGGTTACCTGCTGTAAACAGGCTATGTACTAGGCTGCCTGTAAGTGTCCAAGTGTACCATGCAGACTGCTCACGCTGAGTGCCTGTGTCATAGTATTTGTAGAAGTATAGTGTTGATGTACCACTCTTTCCATAGCTTGCAATGCCAGTCTGTGAAGAGTTAGATACATGATCTACATCTTTTGGGATAAACTCAGGTACAACACGAGTCTGTTCTACCACCTTAGGAGGCACAGTCTCATCTTGAATCACCATCTCAAACACACGTGTGTGTGCTGCGCTGCCAGTGCTGAACATAACAGAGGTGCCAAGATCTATCGGTCTGACAGTTGGACTACACTCGTATGACGCTAGCTTCTTTAACTGAGCAGTACTAGTACTAAGAGCATCAGACTCAGTAAACAGCATGAACTGGGCAGACTCACTGAACAACACCAAACCTTTTTGAATAGGTAGTACATGGTTCAGGAAAGCAGGCTTGACGTCAGAGGCTGCAATGTCAATCGGATCTGCATCACTAGTAGTAATTGCTGAAACAATAAAGAAGTTAAAGTAATCAGCAGGTTGACTAAGGATGACATTCTCACCTGAGATAAACCCAAGACGGTTACGGTAAAAGAAGATATCCTTGATACCCTTACCTACAAAGGTAGGGTCTGGGTTGCTGGTTATGTCACCTACCTGCCTGTCAATCCAGTAGTTATCTGGATCAGAGGATTGGTTTAGTGTACGGAAACTGAATGTACCGTCACGGTTATTAACCAAAGCATGAGGCATTGTGGATGGGTTTAGCCCTGCTACAATACCAGGAGCTACAGTCTCTTCCCATGAACCAGTGCCTACAGTACCATTGTCAGCTACAAACTTAACAAAGTAATCATCAGCTTCAGACTCTTCAGTGTTTGACACCTTAGCGATGTAGCCATCCTTACATTGTTGAGGAAGCTTACTTACGTTAGGAGCAGAGTCTTGGATAACTTCAAGTGAGTTGTTTACTGTACCGCCTCTGACTTCAATAGTAAAGCTAGAACCAGAACTAATAAATAAACCATCACCAATAATCTCTACAGTAACACCACTGTAAACTGACTCAATGCTGGCTTTTAAACCACCAAGAATAGTGTTAATACTTAAGGTGCCTTTGTCAGGGTTCTTTGGTGTACTGAAGAAACCTACATTACTATCAGAGTAAGTCTCATATGGTTCAACAGAATCTACTGTGACAACGTAATTGATACCTGCAACATTAACATTAAAGGTTTCACCATTAGTTACGTTATGTCCTGGGTCTTGTAGTACTACTTCAGCGTTGTACTGTGCAGCATACTGTGCTTCATGATTATTGGTGTAACTTCTGACGTAAGTAGTACCGTTAACAACAACAGTACATTTGATACCACTACCTGCTCTGAATTTTTCCTGCTTACCTGCATGATCAGTAGGACCAGCATCTCCAGTTGATGGCACGTCTTGCCAGCTAGAACTAGTAGTACCATTTCTAACAACACTCAAAGCACCAGCTCGGTTCTTTGTAGTAGCAGTTAGGTTAGAGCCATTGATAGCAACCACGTACTCTGCGTTGTACGCCACTGTATTGATCGAAACAAAGGCATAGTTATTACTGAACGTAGGAGTAGTTCCCGTAGTTCCTACGGTCTGCTGGGGGTTAGTGATGAGGGTGTAGTCACCAATAGTCTGGAGACCATACGGTTGAGTAGCACCAGACAGGTAACTAAAGCTACCACCGACAGACTGCTCAACACCTGTATCTAAGTTCCATACTTTGATACCACTGGATGTAATCTGGCCAACAAATTTTTCATCAGAATCTCTAATGATTTCAAACCATTGACCGCCAGAAGATGCATTGGACAGCGCCGCAACGAACTCACCAGGAGCACGCTTAGACAAGCCAAAGGTTACATCAGGATATGCATTGTCACACACCCTGAGCTGACCAGGAAACTTAATAAAGTCTGGCTGCTGTGAGACGCCTCCAAGAAAGTTTTGAATTCGTTGATTTACTGCTGCCATAGTTATCTACTAACTGCTTGGAAAGGTTTGTAGGCGGTGTAAGGGTTGCGGAAATCGGTGCCTTGGAATACGTTGTAGCCTGCTTGCTGAGTATCATACTCAACAGCCAATGCACGGAGCTGTGCTTCATCTACTGCTAAGAGCTTAGCACTCTTCTCATCAGCTACCATACGGCTAACAGCAATACGGGAAGAACGTGCAGAGATGTAGTCTCGAAAGACCTGAGGGATATCATCAAAGTCAAAGAACCAAACAATATCACAGAACAGTGTATCAATGTCTTTGAACTTAAAAGAGTGAGAGTACCGATCGTATAGCTTACCATCCCTCTTAACCACATCATATGAATCTTGATGCTTATAACGGTTAACGTCCAGTCGTAGGACAGTGGGTGGAATTAGCACCTCGTCGTTGGTGTCTACCACAAACGGGAACTCATATTCAGTATTGTACACCCAACCCTCAGACTGAACTTCACGACAAATCTGTCGAAGAGTGTTCTGAGCAATAGCAACTTCAGGGCTTTGGGTTTCTAGTGTATTGACAGGAGACTCACCTACACTCATTAAGATGTAGTTAACAGCATCCAATTCTGTGGACGTTGCGTACGAAGAAGATGTCATGATATAAAAAAAAGGACCCCCGAAGAGGTCCCAGTATAGAACAAAGATGGATCAGAATGCAGAACCAGCAGTGCTGGTAGCATGCAGTTCCACACAAGCAGCAGGATTAAGATAATCCGTACCCATGCTGAGACGCCCAAGAATCACGTCACCTTGGTAGATCACGGATACGTCTCCACTGGTGACTTGCACCTGTGGTCCAATGGTTTCAACAACACCGGCAGCTTCTTTCTGGAAGATAAGTCCGCAAGAAGTGTCGAAGTCAGAAGCACCACCGTAGGGGTTGTTCTCGCCGGTGGCAGTAGCCTCGACGTCAACGCCTACAAAGGAGCCAGCATTATCGATGGTAGAAGAAGTACCATACTTACCCAGGAAGGGAAGGTTCATGGACTTGTAGATCTTGATACCAGCGATCGACAGGACGCCTTGACCTGACTGCAGAGCGGTGCCCTGCTCGTCACGATTAATCAGAGCATTGCTGCTGACGTTCTCGATCAACGAGTAGAATTGGCGTGGCGACAATACGGCAACACGTCCGTCCTGAGCAACTCCCTTCTCATCCAAGACTGCTGCGGCTTCAAAGAAGGCGGCAACAATCTTAGTAGAGTCAAGAGCGTCTGCTGCTGCACCAGTACCAGATCCAACTTGGACCTGAGTACCACCTGGCTCAACCTTACCGGTTGCAGACACAGGGTGAGCGGCGCGAGCACCACGTACAATAGAACGGAAGATGCGACGGTCATAGTGCTCAGCAAGAGCGTAGCCGATCTTCTTAGAGATCTCACCACGAAGCTCATAATGAGACAGGGTCTCGTCGAGGTCATAAACGAACGCACTGGAGACCAGCAGGTCGTCAACAACGATGGTCTTCTCAGCCACCGGTGGATCACCAGAGCCAAGGATGGGGGTACCAGGCGTATGGAAACCAGCGTCCATGCGTCCAGTGTAGATGAACTGAAGAGACTTACCGTTCTTCAGTGTACGCTTCATGACAAGGTCACGAGCGATGGTGTTGTGCTGAAAGCCTTTGAACATTTCACCTGAAAAGAGCTTCAGGTAAAGTTCATACTTATCACCACTACCACCATAACCAGTACCGGTACTTAGATTAGACCGGCCTAGCGCAGATTGTGTAGCGTTAGCCATTGTTAATTAAAGAAATAATTTTATCAGAACTCTAAACGTTTAGAAAAATTTGTAGCCAAATGTTGTGGTCTATCCCACCGTCTAGACGGCTAAGGGTATCCCTCGTAAGGGGCCAAAGCCAATAAGTAAGGGGAGGAATCGAACCTCCCCCTGTGTCACCAGATCACTTGGTGTATGCTACACCACGATAACGTAGCGAGTCAGAGCGATAGTGCTCAGCACGCTTACGCTGATTTTCGATGAAACGAATAAGGTTAATAGACATAGTCCGTACAAAATAAACCTAGCCCCCGTTCCATGGCTAGGCAACATGCGTCCGAATGGATGAACGTACGAATACTACTTTTTATTTACGCTGCGTACCTACGTTTCTTTACAGGCTTTGCAGTTTTAGCAGAAGCTACAAAGTCAGAATTTTTAGGAGCACCAGGAGAACCAGGCTTCCTCATTGTTTCGCCGCTGCCACCAGCAATACGTTTTTTCTTAGCGTGAATGTTTGCGTATAATCCAGGTCGTTTAGCCATAACGTTTCTTTGATTTTTTCTTGGCAAGAGGTAGTTGTGGGCCAGCTTTTTTTAAAAAGGTATCTTTCTCGTTAGGGTTAGTTGATCCTTTACCCTTATCGTAGATCTTCTTACCTTTCATGGCACCTTTATGATCAGGGCCAATCTTAAAAGAGGCGGCAATGGTCAGTTCTTTACGCGATTTTTTTTTGTTTGCCACAGTTCCATTTACGAAGAGCAAGTGCTTTGCGGGTCGGGCGACCCTTACTATCTTTCATTGGCCCTTTGACTCCTCCCATGCGAGCACAAAAGGACCTCTTACGGCCAGCAGCTTTTTTAGTTTTAGGGTTAGGAGCAGGTGGTTTTAAGTTAGCACCTTCCTTCTGTTTAAAGTGTCTCCTGCCCGCTGCGGTAAGACCGCCAGAGGGACTTTTGTGTTCTTTACGCATTAGCCAATAGATGGTGCAGTCAGTGCTACCTGTGTGGTAGACGCTGCTGCTAGATCAAGTGGGAAGTTATGAGCATTACGCTCATGCATCACTTCCATTCCAAGTCCCGCACGGTTAAGTATGTCAGCCCAAGTAGGGACAACACGGTTCCCAGAATCGACAATGGATTGATTAAAGTTGAATCCGTTAAGATTGAAAGCCATAGTGCTAACACCCAGGCTTGTAAACCAAATGCCAAGCACAGGCCATGCAGCCAGGAAAAAGTGAAGTGAGCGTGAATTATTAAACGAGGCATATTGAAAGATCAACCGACCAAAGTATCCGTGAGCAGCGACAATATTATATGTCTCTTCTTCCTGTCCAAATTTATACCCATAGTTCTGAGATACCGTTTCGGTCGTCTCCCTAACCAGGGAACTGGTGACAAGAGAACC
>VMHT01121620.1_pt1 | contig 10427 bp, 7 predicted proteins | sample 4693611 | NCBI WGS metagenome assembly VMHT01 (sample SAMN12280063, study PRJNA550983) | marine metagenome | isolation source: seawater sampled from same location over 5 years 0.02-0.2 micron viral filtrate | place: USA: collected off the coast of southern California halfway between the port... ...
ACAAATGTAACAGCTACTGGTGATATTATCATTGGAGCAACAAATGTTTTAAGTAAATTAAATACAAACGCAAATAGTGTTAGTATATTAGAGCCAAATTGTTTAAATAAAATAGAAAAAAAACTAATTTATGTTTATGTGAGGGCAAAAAGTGGGGAAAATCCTTATAATGGACAAGGTTCCGGAAGTTGTTATTATTTTAAGACCGATGGCGTTGAGTTTGAAAGTCCAATATTACAACTCACCGCAGGTGTTACATATAGATTTAACCAAGAAAATGGAACAAATAGTGGTCATCCTATTAAATTTTATGACACAGCTTGGCATGAAATTTCTTCTACAAATACACCCGGTACAAACGAGGGTGTAACAGAAATAACAATTACACATTCAACAAAACAAATACTTTATTATCAGTGTGCTAATCATCAATATATGGGAAATATCGCATATGTTACAGGTAGTTTGAATTTAACAGACATTAGTGTCAATGAAATATCAGGGAATCATATTGAAGCAAATCATATTGAAACCATTGATTTAAGCGCAAATGATATGTCGGGAAATAATGTTTACGCTAACAAAATAACTATAACCGGCGATTTAAGTGGTAACAATGCTAGACTTCATGACGTTAGTGTAAATCGTTTATGGATTGGTGACATTGAAATGATTGGTCACATCAGGGGAAATATTTCTAACCCTGTTTCAGTTGGTACTTTGGCCGGTAATTTTGTAGTTGCTGGAGATATGAGCGGTAATGATGCCAGCTTTAACGTGGTTGATACATCGCAATTAAATATATCCAATTCTTTTTTGAATTTGGGTTCGGGAGGTGCTGGTGATTTAAGATATGATTCAGGCAAATTTCAGGGTCATAATGGAACAAAGTGGATAGGGTTAGGTGGTGTTATTTCTGATAATGAAAAGGTAACTATTACCGCACATGACAGCAATGGTTTACAATTTTATACAGATAATGGGGGAAATTCAACGCAAAGAATGTCTATATTGAATGATGGAACAGTTAATATTGGCAGCATAACTAATGTTGAATCAGTAATAGGTTTAAAAGCGAACGCAGCAGATGTTACTACTCAAATAAATAATTTAATTGACAGCGCGCCAGGAACATTAAATACACTTAATGAATTGGCTGCGGCGTTAGGTGATGATGCGAATTACGCAACAACAGTTACTACTAGTTTAACATCAATTACGGATGATTTGGCTTTAAAAGCGCCGAAAGCGAATCCTACATTCACGGGAAATATAACATTACCCTCTACTGGTAGAATAATAATAAACTCGAGCACCCCTAACATTATTATACGGGGAAGTGATGTAACCGCCGCAAACATCACCGGTTCCAATAATGTTATTATTGGGGATGAAACAGCACATGATATTACATCAGGTGAATTTAATAATATATTTGGTTGTCAAGCGGGGTATACTATGACTACTGGTGCTCATAATAATATAATGGGTTATAGAGCTGCTTACGGCGGTGGTGTGACTGGGGGATATAATAATATATTTGGTCAGGAGGCTGGGTATACTATGACTACTGGTGCTCATAATAATATAATGGGTATGCAGGCGGGGTATCAGATGACTACTGGTTCTCATAATATTATAATGGGTTATAAAGCTGCTTATGCCGGTATTATAACACACACGGGTGGATGTAATAATATATTTGGGAGGGAGGCGGGGTATAATATAACGGGTGGTTACTGTAATAATATAATAGGTAAACAAGCAGGGTATAAATTAACAACTGCGCCATTTAATAATATAATAGGTCATAAAGCGGCATATAACGCGATTATGACTGGGGAAGGATTGAACAATATAATTGGGAATGAGGCAGGGTATAATATGACGAATGGTTACTGTAATAATATAATTGGGAATGAGGCAGGGTATAATCTGACTATTGGGGATAGGAATGAATTAATAGGTCAGAATGCGGGAAAGAATTTGATAACTGGGAGCGATAATATCGCAATAGGCTATAATAGCGGGCCCGGCGCAAACAATAGCAATACAATTTGTATAGGATCTGGCGCTACAGTAACAGACGATGATGTGTGTAGAATAGGGAATAATGATATAAAAGTGGGCATCGGCACGAGTACGCCCGGAGAGAAATTAGAAGTACTTGGAGGTATTAAATCACTGGGATTATCTGTTAAGTTTGACGATTATTTTGTCTTTTCTACTTGTGACCTGATAGGCAGTACCGGTCCAACTCAGACTCAATGTGATAATTATTATAATAATACAAGTGTAAATGTATCTATAAATGTTCAAGGAATTCAAGAATGGACAGTTCCAGCAACAGGAGAATATGAAATAAAAGCATATGGTGCAGACTCCACATCTCGTTATGGTGGTAAAGGAGCTATCATTTGGGGAACTTTTTCACTTGTCGCGGGCGATGTAATAAAAATCCTTTGTGGTCAAAGAGCAAGAGGCTATGAGGCAGCGCAGTCGGGACAAGACATTGAGGCCAGTGGTGCTGGTGGAACATTTGTCGTTCGTCACTCTGCTGGTAAGAACACGACCCTCCCCTTTAATTATACGAATAGTGATATTTTAGTTATAGCCGGAGGAGGGGGTGGTGGGCTGAACGCCAACCCTGGAGTGGCTGCCAAACATGGGCAAAGTGGCACAGCTGGCGCGGATGGAACCAATAATCGTTCAGGGGGTACCAACGGTAATGGGGGTTGGGGGCAAAGCGCAGGTGACGGTGGTGGTGGATTTTTAACAGACGGAGGAAGTGGTGGGCAGTCCAGCGTCACCAACGCCGCCCCTCAAAGTTTTTTAAATGGTGGTGTAGGTGGTGAAGACGGGCAAGCAGCCAACTCCGATTATGCTGGTGGATTTGGTGGCGGAGGAGGACACGGAAACGCTCATGGCGGTGGTGGTGGTGGTTATTCAGGAGGTGGGGGTAGTTATGACAGCCCTTATATTGGGGGAGGAGGAGGTTCGTATAATAATGGAACAAATACGGGTTACGATGTTGCTACGCACTCCGACCACCAAACAGATACAGTAAACGGTGGTTGGATAGGACATGGTAAAGTAGAAATTACTATATTGTCTCACAACTCTCCTGGAGGTCGCGTGGGCATCGGTACAAGTTCGCCCATAGGAAAATTACAAATAAGCACAACAGATGTTATAGATTGTGCAGATAGTGCTAATTTTGATAAATATCACCTTATAATGAGTAAAAAAGAGCCGACCAGCGTTAATGGTACTGAAATTGGTCTATGTTTTGACATACAGTCCTCACACCACCCAACAACAAATAGAGGTCCCGGAGCAGCTATTACACATGAAAGAACATCCACTTGGAGTAAGGGGAAACTTCATTTTAAAACGAAACAATCTACAAATGAAGGTGGTGATTGTGTTACAGCTATGACAATTGATGACGACGGCTGCGTGGGCATCGGCACAACTTCACCCGGAGCTGGTTTACATGTCGTGAATTGGAAAACTGGGGCTCCTGGCACGGCAGGTTATTTAGCAGCGGGCGGCGGGGATAATACTACCTACAACTACGGTAGTAGTAGGGCAATAGCTATTAGAACCCAGAATGGTCACATTTGGAGTGATGGAGGATTCTCTATACTTGTCACCAGTGATAGAAGAATAAAGGAAAACATTGTTGAAGTAAATGATGATGTAGCTCTACAAAAGGTAAGAGATATATCTTGTTGTTGGTATAATTATAAGGATATGGTATCAAGGGGCAATCATAGAGCTTTAGGTTTTATAGCACAACAAGTAAAAGAACATTTACCTGAAGCAATAAGCATTCAGAAAAGCATCATACCTAACGAAATGAAGCTAATTCACACATCTTGGAATGAGACGAAAATGTCTTCAAACGACCTACAAGATGTGAGTGGAGTAAAATACCGATTTTATGTAAATAATGATATTAGTAATAACGAAAAAATGATAGAATTGGTTGGAGATGAAAATAATTGTTTTACTTTTGAGGCAAAGTGGGAAAATGTCTTTTGTTATGGGAAAGAAGTTGATGATTTTCACACACTTGATAAGTCAAAACTATTTTCTATTAATTTCTCCGCAACACAAGAAATAGATAAAATACAACAAGAAGAAAAAGCCAAGCTCGCAGCAGCCGAAACAAAGCTCGCAGCAGCCGAAACAAAGCTCGCAGCAGCCGAAACCGAAATCACAACACTTAAAACACAATTAGCCGCAGTATTAGCACGATTAGATGCTTTAGAAAACGCCTAACTCTTTATATTTTAATAGTTTTTTGTAAAAAAATATTAAAATATAAAAATATAAAAAAATATAAATCTATTTCTATATATGTCAAATTTAAATCAATATACAGTAAATATAGTAAATGCCGATGAATTATATGTCCAAGGAAAAAAAATACAAAACTTAGACATCGGGACATTAACAACATATAACCAAACATATGGCGTTGGTATAAGAACAGATTACCCAAGATTAACACTTGATATTAATGGTACAGATGCTATGAGAATTCCTATTGGAACAAACGCTCAAAGACCTCTGGTAGCAAGATCAGGTATATTTGATGACCATCCTACTTTAGTTAACGCTGCCAATAATCGTTTGGAAGGATGTATAAGATATAATTCATCATTGGCATTGTTTGAAGGGTGGTCTACAGGAAATGGCCAATGGGAAAATTTAGCAAATACATCAAATTTTAACATATCAAGTAATGGAAATGTTGGTATAGGAGGAATCAATTCCAATTATAAATTATATCTTAATGGAAACTCATATTTTAATGGAAATCTTGGTATAGGAGGATATAATTCCAGTTATAAATTATATCTTAATGGAAACTCATATTTTAATGGAAATGTTGGAATTAAAACAACTGGTAACCCAACACAAGCTTTAGATATAAATGGTAATTTAAGACTTAATGGGAATTTAATGATGACTGGAAATAAGAAATTACATATAGGTCGTTATAACAACAATACACCTAATATGTCAGATGATGCTTGTGTTTACATAGGAGGGGGTCATAATACCTCAGCAATGACGAAAACTTTACTAAAAATCGCGGATTATAATAATGATAGCGCCACACAAAAAGTAGTTCATTTTATTAGTGAAAATGCCCTTGATTCAACGGGCGGTGTACCTGTTGGAATAGGAGATTACTATTTTCAAGCTGCGGCAAACGGTGGATATCATTACTATAGAGGCTATTTAGGTATAGGGATGGAACCGTCATCTGACTACCGAATTAATGTAGATGGTACATCAAAATTTACAAAAGGTATGTTAATAGATGGCAGCGACGATAATAATTATGGATTAGAAATAACAAGTGGCATTTATTATAATGATACTACCTACAGAAATTATTTCCAGGGTAGTTATGGTAGTGGATTAAATTCTGGTTCATATGTATATAGGTATTATTATTATTATCACACTTTATACAAGAGATATACTTCTTTTTACACAAGAACTTATGGTTCTACGGGTAAAGTCAGTATTAAAACAGCACATGGTATTCATGCTTCAAAATTTATTGTTAATAGTGACGAAAGAATAAAAACAAATATTGAAAATGTTCCCGATAATTTATCATTAAATATTATCAGAAAATTAGAAGCAAAATACTATAATTATATAGATATCGTTAATAGAAGTACAATAAAACAAGTTGGGTTTTTAGCCCAAGATGTACTTAAGTATATCCCCGAAGCTGTTAGATTCAATAAAGAATTCATTCCTAATGAAATGAGACTAGTATCTACTCCAGTATGGACAACATTTCATGATTTATCAGGTAATTTAAAATATAAGTTAACTATTTCAGATTTAGAAGACCCATCTGGTAATACACGATATCGTTTCATTATTAGTGACGATTCCGACGGAATTAATGAAATCAAAAAAGAAATTCCATCTTTAGAAAATGAACCTAATAGCTTTGTATTTGATAAAAAATGGAATAATGTTTTTATATATGGTAAGGAAGTAGATGATTTCCATGTTTTGGATAAAGCTAAAATTTGGGCAGTAGCATATTCTGCTCTACAAGAAGTTGATAGAATACAACAAAGGGAACAAACTAAATTAAAAGAGGCGGAAAGTAAAATTAAAAATTTGGAAAATCAGCTCGCTGGTGTATTATCAAGGTTATCCAATCTCGAAAAAAATTGAATTGCTTTTAATTAATAAATTAATAAATTATTAATTAAATAAAATGGCATCCATGGGAAAAAAAACATATCGTTTTAAATTTTCATCAACATTTTTGGATATGTTAACTAGATTTTCAATTGTTCACCAATATGACACGCCAAAAGATTTTAAAGAAGCTTTTGAATCATTCAAAGATGATTTTAAAAATGAAATACAATCAGAAATAGATATTTTAAACAAAAATGGCTATGAAGGTGATGCCATTGATAAGATGTATAAAAGCGCCAGATACTACTTTAAAAATAAAGATTATTCACAAAAAAATAAAACAGAAAATATACGACGTAAATATATCAGACAAGATAGAGATTTTATTTGCGCAATTGATGACCATGTTGAGAGTGTCATTGGCGAAAGAAAACCGTCACAAGGATATGAACTTTTTAAAGAAGAATGTGTTGAAGAGTATAATAAAGAACAAGAAAGACTTTTAGAATATTTTGATGAAAAGATAGATATTGAAAAAAAAATTAAAAAAACATATAAAAATCGTTATTTTATTTATCAAAAATTTACCACGGCTTAATTATCTTTTCATAAATAAATTTTTGAAATTAGAAAATGAAATTTCATTTTTTTCGTCCCTTTTTTCTTCTGGCTTTCTTAACCAATCAAAGTCATTCACCTTTCCCATAAATAAATATTTATTAGCTTTCTTTGCCACTACCTTTTTCCTATCTATAATTTCTTCTTCTTGTTTCTTTTCTACCGAAAGTCTACTTTTTACAAATACACAATCATCGACGAGCTCTTTTTTTAGTGCTTTTTTTTCAGTTACATTTTCACATTCTTTTCTATCTTCTTCTTTTTTCTTTTCTTCTTCTTTTTTCTTTTCTTCTTTTCTATCCAAATCTTCGTGTTGTTCTTTAATATTCTTACGTCTATCTACATATAATTTTGTGCAAAAATTCATAATTACAAATTTCCTGGCAACTGTTTCAAGATAATCATATTTAATATTTTTATCATTACACCAATATTCAAATCCTTCACGGTCCTTATTATATCTCATAATAACGATGCCATTTGGTGTTTTTTCCAACACCGATGTATTTTTTGTTACTTCACTGTTAGAAGATATGTCTTTCTCCATATCATCTAAAGAATATTTATCTTGATACTTCTTCATAGTTTCCTTTTTTTCCGGCAAAGGTACCAGCATATATTTTCCTATAATCCACGAACTGACACAAAATCCTGTTGCGTAAATAATAGATGTCATCAAAAATAAATTAGTATAATCATACCATGTCATTGTATTATTTCCCGGATTCAGAAAATCTCTTTCGCAAAATGGGTCATTATTAAACATACAATGCTCCATATCTCTGTTAATTATGAATAAAATATTTTTAACTTATTTTATTATATTTATTTTATTATATTTATTTTATTATATTTATTTTATTATATTTATTTTATTATATTTATTTTATTATATTTATTTTATTATATTATTATAGAATGAATAAACCCACAGATAATTCTCTCTATAATAAAATAAAAAACAAAGTTTATAAAAAGATTCCGAAACACAGTGCGTATAGAAGTGGGATTTTAGTAAAAACTTATAAAAAATCATTCTTTAAAAAATATGGAAAAAAGAGGAAACCATATACGGGGAAAAAAACAAAAAAACGGGGTCTCAAAAGATGGTTTACTGAAAAGTGGGTTAATCAACGTGGTGAAGTAGGCTATAAATATAAAAGTGATATTTATAGACCTTCTCATAGAATTACAAAAAAAACACCTACAACCCATAAAGAGCTAACAAAGCGCCAAATTAAGCGCGCCAGAAAAGAAAAGTACACAAAGGGTCGTGTTAAAAGATTCAAAAGACAACATAAAAAAAGAAATAAAACACGAAAAACATAAGAATAATTTATTTAAATTTTTGTTTAAATAAATTTAAATAAATTTAAATAAATTAACATTTTTTTTTAGACAAACCAATAACGCCACAGGCTAATCTTTTACCAGCATTGCCTGTTTTTAAACTTTCTTCGTCGCCTCCTTTACCCAAATCATCTCTGTCGGCATGAACCACAATACATCTACCTACTATACAACATTTACTTTTTAAATCAAGTGAAATCATTTTATCATGGAAACTGCCTTTTGCTAATTTGTTTTTGGAGATAACATTTCCTAGATCACCAACATGCCTTTCTTTGCTGTGTCTTCCGCCGTGATTTGTATGAAAAGGGTTGAAATGAGAGCATGAACTTGTGCAACCATCACTTAAATCTCCATATTCATGTACGTGAAACCCATGCTCGCCATCCGCCAAACCATTTATTTCGTAGCTTACCTTTACTTTTTTATTATTTTTTTGAGTGAATTTAACATGCCCATGAACATTGTTTTTATTATTATGTAATACACAAATAGCATAAACTTCCTTTGCTTTTATTTTTTTTCGCGTCTTCTTTTTGTGTGATTTCTTTTGTGTTTTGCGCATCTATATATATAATACACTATTTTCTATTTTTTTAAATACATTTTCAGCGGTTTCCAGCGAACCCTCCATCCAACATTGATATTGTTGACTATAATTCTCTCCACAAATAAATAAATTTTTATTTTTCATTGGCTTAATCATTTTATTACTTACAGTTTTACTATTGTATCCCGGAAGCCAATCCGCGACACCGTGTTTCCAATAAAATGATTGCCACCATAATGGATTCGGTATTTTTTGATTAAATAATTTCTCACATTCACTCATTATGTAAGGCATCATTTTTTTATCTTTTTCCAAATTTTTTATATAGTTTGCGTTCTGTTCATCACAATAAGAAATCATAATTAAACCTAGTTTATAATTTATTGGTATAATATAGTTTATTTTTGAATCAGTAATTAATTTTGGTAGATTTTTAAACCATAAACATTTCGTATCAAAAATAGCGTAAACACGTAAAAGAGGTGCGCTCCTAACGGATTTTAATAAACTGTGGATAGGTTTTAAATAACTTAACTTTAATAAATGCGGACGCTGAATAGCCAAACAAAGATTTTTACAATGAATTAAGCCCATATTTGTTTTGACAATATATTGATTGTTTTTTTCTTGGATATGTAAACATTCTGTATTTGGCATTAAAGTGCCCTTTTTTCTCTTTATTTCCTTGGTTAAGCCGTGTATAATTTGACTTAATCCACCACCTAATGCATAAAATTTGTTATTAATTTTAAGGTCGCTTTTGTATAATGATATAGCATCAAAAGCATTAATTTTAAATATATCTTTATAAGGATAAGTGTCTTTAATAAAGTCACATATTTCTTTTGAAACTTGTTTTTCTAACCATTCGAGAAAAGAAATATTTCGCATCCTGTTTGTTAATTTTACAGTTTTCAAGAGTTCATCCAAAAAATTATAAGGAAGGTAATTAGTCAAATAAGAATTTTTCCATTTGTTTTTTTTAACAACTAAATTTACTTTTTTGGATAATTCAAATATTTTATTTATTAAACCAAATTTTTTTATTAGTTTTATAAATCGTTTATGATTATTTGTAAATCTACCAGCACCAGCTTCCATAGAATATTTTTTATTGCGAAATTTAGTTGTAAACGTCTCAACACGTCCGCCAAAATAACTTGATTTTTCTATTAAACATGTATTTTTATTTTTATTTTTATTTTTTATTAAATAATTTAAGTATAAGCCTGATATACCACCGCCAACTATTAAAGTATCCACATTCATATACATTTAAATAATATTTTAAATCGAAAGTATAATGTATTAAATTGATTTTTATTTTAATATTTTTAATTAAAATAAAAATGATTACGAATCAAAGTATAAGTGAAATAAAAAAAATATTTAATTCATATGATAAAGATGAGAGTGGTATTTTAAGTAGAAATGAATTAAATAGATTTTTTAGATCAATGAAAACATATTTTACAAATCAAGAGTTAAATGAAGTAATGTATATAATAGATGAAAATAATGATGGTCAAGTTAGTTTTCAAGAATTTATACAGCATATATTTAAAGACGAATAAAGATTTAATTTTATTACCGAAGTGATAACCTAACATATCAAATGTCTGGAAATCTATTTTATTATATGAAATATAATATTTTAAATTGAAATACTAATTCCATGAAAACGCTAATTACACAACACCATGAGTAAAAACAAACC
>VMHT01002184.1_pt1 | contig 10424 bp, 9 predicted proteins | sample 4693611 | NCBI WGS metagenome assembly VMHT01 (sample SAMN12280063, study PRJNA550983) | marine metagenome | isolation source: seawater sampled from same location over 5 years 0.02-0.2 micron viral filtrate | place: USA: collected off the coast of southern California halfway between the port... ...
ATAAAACGACTAAAATATCATAGGAGCAACAATGGCTCTTAAACAAGTCAAATTCTTACCTGGTATCGACAAACAGAATACAACAGTTGGTGCAACAGCACGATGGGTTGATTCTGATAATGTAAGATTCAGGTATGGTCTACCAGAAAAAGTTGGTGGTTGGTCCTCATTACTAACCACAACTATTTCCGGAGTAGCTAGAAAACTTCACGCGTTCGTAGATCTAGATGGCAATAGATATATTGCAATAGGAACTGATAAGTCTTTACTATTATATTTTGAAGGTGAAATTCATGACATTACACCAATAAGACAATCTTATGGATCCTCTACAATAGCAACTGCAAACGGATCAGCAACTTGCACGATTACAAGTTCAAGTCCCCATGGTCTAGCTGTAGGTGATATTGTACAATTAGATTCTGTAACACTACCAAGTGGCACAGGTTATAGTAACTCTGATTTTGAAGATAAAAACTTTCAAGTTATTACAGTACCAAGTACAACTACATTTACAATCACACAATCTAGCAACGCATCTGCAACTGTATCTACTGGTGGATCGCTGATCGTGAAAGCTTTTGAAAGAGTTGGACCAGCAGAACAATCATATGGTTATGGTTGGGGATTAGAGACTTGGGGCACAGGTGGTTTTGGTAGTGCTGCATCTGCATCTAACATAACACTAGAACCTGCATTGTGGTCTTTAGATAATTTTGGTGAAGTATTAATTGCAACAATTGCAAACGGAAAAACATTTACATGGAACTCTGGTGCTGCATCTGCACTTACAACAAGAGCTTCTACAACTACAACAAACTTTTCAACAAGTGCAAACCCTACATCTACAAGAGTAACTTTAATATCACCTACTACAAGACACTTAATTCATCTTGGAACAGAAACAACAATAGGAACAAGTTCAACAAGAGATAATATGTTTATTAGATTTTCTGATGCGGAAGATATAAACTCATACGGCACATCTGCAATCAACACAGCAGGCACACAAAGATTACAAGATGGCACAAAGATTATGGGTGCTTTAAAAGCAAAAGAAACAATTCTAATTTGGACGGACAATGCACTGTATACAATGAAGTTTGTAGGTGCTCCTTTTACATTTGGTTTTGAACAAGTAGGTACAAACTGTGGTTTGATAGGTAAGAACGCTGCAGTAGAAATTGACGGTATTGCCTATTGGATGAGTCCAAATGGATTCTTCTTATTTGATGGTACAGTTAAAACGTTATCTTGTTCTGTAGAAGATCATGTTTATGAAAATATAGATGTAACAAAAGGTCAACAAGTTACAGCAGGATTAAATAATTTATTTACAGAAGTCGTTTGGTACTATCCATCATCAGGTGCAGATTTTAATGATAAGTATGTAGTTTATAATTACGGTGAAAGTTCAAGAGAAAATACTGTTTGGTATACAGGCACAGAAACTAGAACAACTTGGATTGATGCTTCCGTATATCCAAAACCAACAGCAACTAAATTTGTATCAAGTGGTACAGGTGCTTTTCCTGCAATCATAGGTCAAACAGGATTAGGACAGACAACTTTGTTTGAACATGAAGTAGGAACTGATCAATCAAATGCAGATGGTAGCACAACGACAGTATCTTCTTTTATACAATCATTTGACTTTGATATAAAAACAGGCGAAACAGATGGAGAGTTTTTCTTATCTATGAAAAGATTTATACCTGATTTTAAAACACTACAAGGTAATGCAAAACTAACCATGTCGGTAAAAAGATTTCCTGCACAATCAAGTAGTTCAACAGCATTAAGCCCTTTTACAGTAACATCTAGTAGTCTGAAATTTGACACAAGAGCTAGGGGACGATATGCAAATATTAAGATAGAAAACGATGCGTCTAGTGAATCTTGGCGTTTTGGAACAATTAACTTAGATATAAGACCGGACGGTAGAAGATAATGGCAATAACAAGATCACAGATAGCAAGACAATTATTCGCTTTAGGTGGAGTATCTGCGTTAAGTGATAATAATTTAAAATCTTTAGGATTGGGTACATTGGGAGGATCACTAACAGGTATTGCTCCAACAGGAATATTAGGACAAGGTTCTATGTTAGCAGGAGATATTAATCGTCCTACAAGTGGTTACGAAACAGAAGAAAGAAAAAACGAAAAAGACAAAGCTTTTGAAGAATTAGAAAAAGAAGGTCTTTTTAAAGATTTAGGTATTAGCCCAGAAGATTTAAGATCTCAACAAATGAAAGAGATTGAAGGTCAAACAGCAGGACTTGGTATATTTGGACCTATTAGTAAAGGTCTTCAAAGTATATTTGGTTCAAAATTAGGAGCAGCAATATTTGAAAATTCAGTAAGAAGACCTGCTGTACAAAAAGGTATCGCTGCAACTAAAAAAGCTAATGAAATAGCATATGCTAAAAGATTAGAATTGGAAGAAAAATTAGCTAGGGCAGCAGCGTTGAAAGCTGCCCAAGAAGAAATAAATAGAATGGGATACATAGATTATGGATCTGGTGGCGCTGATACGTTTGATACAAGTAATATAGATGATGCTGGAAATTATCAAGATGATCTAGATCCAGGACAAACAGAATAATGGCAAAGATAAATATAAAATTACCAGAACCAAAACAAGACTATGACTTCTCTAACCAGAAACAAATTAATAGAGCGTTGACCACGATTACAGAACAACTAAACTCTACATTTTTAGATGAAGTAAAACAGGAGCAAGAAAGATTTTCTTTCTTCATGAACTAATGGCTAATATATATCAAAACGCAAAAGTAGATTTAACAGCAAACACAGCAACAACCGTCGTTACCGCTCCTTCTACATCTAGACTTATACTTAAATCTATTATCGTGAGTGAAGACTCGGGGAACGCGGATAGTATAACCCTGACAGTTACAGATGCAGCTGGTGCTGTATTTAGTTTATTTAAAACAAAAGCAATATCAGCAAATGAAACATTAGAATTGTTAACACAGCCCTTAGTATTACAAGAAAGTGAAATATTAAAGGCCACTGCAGCCACTGGAAATAGGTTGCATGTTGTGGTATCAATGCTAGAAATCAATAGGAGTTAATATGTTTATAGAAAAAGGTGGTATAGAATATGTAACAATAGATGGTAAACAGGTACCTATTGTTAAATGTGAAGCAGAAGTAGTGCTAAGAAACAAAAAAACTAATCAAGAATATGGCTCTGATGAAGAGGCACAAAACGATATAAATAACCCTGATACAGGTACAGTGGCTGATGATGTTACTAGATCTGTTAAAATTAAGGTAGCAAAGATGCCATTAATAGGCGCTGCTAGTGATAAAGACGAGGAATAGTATATTGACGATTGTAAGAAAAAACAGTAAATTAGATAGATTAGGCTTCTTACAAGCTAGCCACTTGCTATCTATCACACACAAGGAATAATATGGGATTACTTAAAAAAATACGTAGAAGAATCAAAAAAATTATACCAAAGGAAATTAGACCAGCATTACCTTTTATAGCTGCTGCTATTCCTGCAGCAGGTTTAGGTTTAGGTGCTTTAGGTGCACAAAGTGCAACAGGTTCTTTTTTAAGAGCAGGACTTTATAAAGGTCTTTCTGATGATGAAGCAGATGTGGGTGATATTTTAAAAACAGCTTCTATAGCTGCAGCACCTCAAGCTATATCAAAAGGTTTAGGTTCTTTAGGCAAAACTTTAGATCCTAATCAAGCTTTAACATCAGATCTTGTAAGAGACACAGGCAAAAGTTTATCACAAGAAATAGGTCAAGGTTTAACATCACTTTCTACTAAAATTCCAACCCCTGAAATAAGTCAAGGAATGAGTTTAGGTGATGTAGGAACACAAGCTAAATTAATTGGTACACAAACTGGTATAGATGTAATTTCAGAGCAAATTAAATTACAAGAAGAGTTGTTAGATGATCAGGGTATCACAGATAAAAGTGATAGAAGAAAACAACTTTTTGATTATTTTAAAAAAATTGATTATGGTGACGAAGATGAAATCAATGGTTTATTAGATAGATATGGATACAAAAATTTTGCTGGAGGTGGTATAGCATCTATGAGACCTATGTATGCTGAAGGCGGTATCATGAATCTTGGTGGTAATGAAATGGATCTTAGAGGTGGTGGATTTGTACCAATAGGTAAAAAAGAAAAAGCAGATGATGTACCTGCAAGACTATCTAAAAATGAATTTGTAATGACAGCAGATGCTGTTAGAGGTGCTGGCGACGGAAATATAAATGTTGGCGCTAAAAGAATGTATGATATGATGAATCAATACGAGATGATGGCATAATGGCAATAACAGAAACTAGACAACTACGAGAACCATTTATAGAAGCAGCCGGTATGGGTATAACGGATGTTGGTATTCCGTTATTAAAACAACAATTAGATCCTACTAAATTTACCGGTAGTCAGTTTGTTGCTGATGAATCAGCATTAGAACAACAAGCAAGAACAACAGCAACTGGAATGTCTACAGGTCCAGATGCCTACAAAGATTTTTTATCACCATATCAAAGAGAAGTTATTGATACATCATTAGCAGCATTAGATAGAGAACAACAAAAAGGTATTGCATCATTAAGACAAAGAGCTGCACAAGCTGGTGCATTTGGTGGTGGACGAGAAGCTGCAATGTTAGGTGAGTATCAAGCTGCTGGTGATATACAAAGAGCATTAGCAGAAGCACAAATCAGACAACAAGGATTTCAACAAGCAAGACAAGATTCATTACAAGATTTACAAGCACAACAAGGATTAGCAGGATTTCAATCACAGTTAGGTGCACAACAAAGAGGATTAGCACAAGCTGGTTTGACAGCAGATCAACAACAAAAAAGAGAAGTTGCATTAGAACCTTTCACAAGATTAGGTTTAGTTGCACCACAATTAGCATCTGTAATCGGTGGATTCCCTGCACAGACAACACAAACAACAACACCTCCTCCTAGTTTTGGTCAACAGTTATTAGGATTAGGTATTGGAGCTGCAGGTCTTACTGGAGCTGCTAAAGGATTTGGAAAATTATTTGGATAATGAGTAAAGCATTAAATAGACCTATGTTTAGAAGAGGTGGACCTGTGAACAGTAAAGGCACAGGTATTACTTCTGGTTTGGATACACCTAAAAGAGGTGTTGTAGATGGACCAGGTAAATATTCACAAGATTTAAGCGGAATTCAAAATGCAGATTCAATAGATTTAATTCAAAATTTAAGACAAAGAGCTGAAGAAGCTGTGCCAATGGCAAAACCAGAATTTACTGTTAGTGATTTTTTAAGATTAGCAGGTAGAGGTTTTGAATTAGCTGGTGCACCTAGTCAAGGTAAAGGTATTAAAGGATTGATTGCAACTGCTGCACCTACATTAGGAAAAATAGGTGGAGATTTTGCTGGCTCTCTAGATAAGAGAATGGCTACAGCTAAAGCAAGCAGAGATAAAAAGGTTGGAGACATTGTAACAACAGGCGCTGCATTAGAAGTAGCTAAAATAAAAGCAAACAAACCTTTTGAAACACAATTTAGAGCTGAAAAAGTTTCTGACTTCTATGATAAACAAATAGATGCAGAATTAGATCCAGACAAAAAAGCAGCATTGTTAAAGAAAAAAGAAACAGACGTAATTAACATTTACAAAAACTTTAATGTATCTAAAGCTGTTGGTGGAGTTTACTCTGCACAAAGTATTGAAAAAGCAACTGAGTTAGCAACAAATCAACTTTATGCTGAGAATAAGGGTGACCCTAATTATGTTCCATCACTAGCAGAAATACAACCACTTGTTTCTAAATATTTAAAACAACTTGAAGAAGGTGTAATTCAACAAGGATCAGAACAAGAAAGAGAAGACAAAGCACTTGGAGGTATGACAGGCGAGGGAACAGAACAAGAAAAACCTATGCCTCTTACATACGACGAATTAAAAGCAAGACTAAAAGGTCAAGTAAGTGATGATATCGTAAGATTATTATCTCAAAGCTACGAAGCGTTAGCAGATTTTTCAGAAATTACTACACAAGCTGACGTAAATTCTTTCAATCAAAAATATCAAGTAGAGCTAGTATTACCTCAAACACAGGAGTCGTAAAATGGCTACCCTGACAGAACAGAAACTCCAAGAAGTCATTGAACAGGCAATGGAGAAAAAGGTTCTCGATAAAGAAAAAGAGGATCTAGATCTTGTAAGTAATCCATTATCTTGGTTAAGATTTGATAAATCTTTTGGACCTGCAATTGTAGCAGCAGAAAAAGCTGGAGTATTAGATTTAGAACAAGACTTACTACCAAATCAAAGAGATGCAGCATTAGAAGTACAAAAAGGCATTATAGGTGGTGGTACAAAACTAGCAAAATCTATAGCAGAGTTTGTTACAACTGGTGTTGATGCAACTTTAGATACAAACCTGACTGCAGGTTTAGATAGAGTAACAAGAGATTTTTTAAAAGAACACGGTGATCCTGATACATTTGTTGGAGATATTACAGAAGTTGTAACACAATATGGTGCTCCAGGTACACTTGCATTTAAATTAATTGGTAATGCTAGTAAACTTACAAAAGTAAAAAATTTAAAAAGTTATTTAGATAAAACTTTAGGTAAAATAAAAGGTAAAAAAACAAAATATCTTGCAACAGGAGCCACAACCATAGCTACAAGAGCAGGTCAAAGTTCTTTAGCTTTAGGTGCTGCTGATATATTAGCATCTGATGGTGATAGAGAAGTAACTTTTGTAGATAAAGTAGATGAAGAAGGTTTAGAAGGTAGAGATCTTGCAGTAGCTAGACTAACAAACAAAATTAAATTTGGTCAAGAAGGTGCTGTAATTGGTGCGGGTATACCTTTATTAGGTAAAGGTTTATCTCTTGGTATTAAATATGGTTTATTAAAACCAGGTGCAAAAGTAATAGGTATGGGTGCAAAAGTTGCAGATGCAGTTGTTATAAACCCATTATCTAAAGTAGCAGCAAGAACACCTTTTCTTCCTGAAGGAGCTGCAGCCATAAAAGCTGCACCAGGAAAATTAAGAGAAATATCTGGATTACCACCATTAGAAAAATGGAAAGCATTTAGTGTAGATAGCACGGTGCCACTAGAGAGAATATTAAAAAGATTTGATAATGCAGCATCTTATTTCAAATCTACATTTAAAAATACACCAGAAGCAGCAGATGTATTGTTTAGAGGTGAAAGAAGATTAAGAAGTTCTGCAAGAGAAATAGAAAAACTTTTAGATAGTTATCAAAAACGTGCGTACAATTTAGCAAAATCAAACGAGAAAATGTACAATGCAGGTAAAACTACTCCTGCTTTACAAGATAAATATTTAGATGACACAATAGAATTTTTACAAGGTAATACAGCATTAAAAACTTTACCAAAAGAATTACAAAAAACAGCAAAACAAATAGATGAAGTATTGACTCAAGCTAAAAAAGAATATCAAGTATTGTTACCAAAAGGTAATGAACTTAAATCTTTCTTAGAAAAAAACTTAAAAGGTTATTTAAGAAAATCTTTTAAAGTATTTACTAACCCTAACTATCAAGTAGATAAAAATTCTAAAATATATAAAGACGCTGTAACCTATGTAAAAAATTTAAAGTTACCACAAAATGAAAGTGCTGCGCAAAAGTTAGGACTAGGTATAGCTGCAGGTAGAAGTAAAATTGCTGAACAACAAATTGATAGTATCATTAATTATGCGAAGACAAATGGTTCAAAATTAGATCCTGTTATGGCACTACAAAGAGTTGCTGAAAAACAACTAGACATGGATAAGTTTTTACAAACAGGAGAAGAACTACCTGATGTAATTAGAAAAGTTTTAGGTGAAGAAAAAAATTTAAGAAATCAAGTATTACAAACACTGTCTACGGTATCTACACAAACAGCAAACAAAACTATGTTTGATAGATTAGGTGATGTGTTAAAGAAACAAAAATTATTATTTGATAATGCAGAGGATGCTAGAATTAAATACAACATTGCACCTGGTGGAGCAGGTATAAGAAATGTTGGAGAGATAAAAGGTTTAGGTTTTTTAAAAAGTTCAATGAGCAAACTATATGGTCCTGATGATCTTATTCAAACAGTAACAAATTTAAAAGGCCCACTAGATGCATTAGCTCAAATGCCTGTATACAAAAATTTCTTACAGTTTAAAGTTGCTTCACAATACGGTAAAACAGTATTATCACCTGCAACACAAACTAGAAACTTTTCTTCTGCGAGTTTCTTTGTAATTAACAGAGGACTATTAGGTGGTAGAGCATCTGTAACTGATTCCATAAAAATGGTTACTGATGACATATTCAACGCTGGTAAATTAGGACCAGAAGCAGAAAAAAGAGTTATAGATAATATTAAAGAAGGTATCAAATATGGTGCTCTTGATGAAAACATTGTAGCTGCTGAACTTGGCGCAGTATTAAGAGCAATTAGAAAAGGTAATTTATCAGACACTGATTCACTTACAGCATTTTTAGAAAAAAGAGGATTGTTAAGAACGGCTAGTAGAATATATGCTGGTGGTGATAACGTTTGGAAATGGTATGCCTATAACTGGTATAAATCATTTTTAAATGATTATGCGAAAAAAGATTTAGGTAAAATGAAAAAATGGTTTAGAGATGTAGCTGGACAAGAGTTTGATCCAAAAACATTGCTTGGTGATAAAAAAGGATTAGAAGAAGCAATCAAAGAAGGTGCAGCGTGGTATGTGAAAAATACTATGCCTACATACAGTTTAGTACCTAGAGCAATACAAGCTGTAAGAGCTACACCACTCGGTAACTTCGTATCTTTTCCTGCTGAAATGTTAAGAACAACAGCTAATACACTTAGAACTAATTTAAGAGAAATAGCATCTAATGATGTTGCATTAAGAGAAATGGGTTATAGAGGTCTTATGGGCCAGTTTATAACTCTTGGTGGTGCAAGTATGGCCACAAAAGAATTATATGGAGCAGCAACAGGTATTACACAAGAGATGTTAGAAAAATACAAAGCTTTTGTAGGACCAGACTTTCAAAGAAACTCTGATATAGTTGCAATAACTAAACCAGAAAATGGTAAATTTAAAATAGTAGATTTATCTACGTTCTTTCCTTACGATGTAATTACAAGACCTATAAGAGCTGCATTTAATTTAATATCAAAAAATGAATTAACACCAGATACAGCTGACAACTTAGCATTCGAATTTTTATTTCCAGTAGGAACTGATGGGCCTATATCAGAACTATTAGAACCATTTATTAATAGAACAATTGCTGCAGAAGTTATGTCTGAAATAGCAAACAACAAGAAAAAAGAAGGTGGTCCTATTTACAGTGAGTTAGATGATCTTCCTACAAAAATTGAAAAGAGTCTTAAACACGCAGCAAAATCTTTAGAGCCAGGCCTTATATCTACAGGCAGACAAGCTTATTATGGATTTAGACAAAGACTATCGCCAACAGGTGCAGAGTACGAATTACAAGATGTATTGTTTGGTTTAGGCACAGGAGTAAAACCACAAGTCGTAGATTTAAGAAGATCAATGGAATTTAAATTAGGTGATCTTACTAAAATAAGAACAGAAGCAGATGATGCAAGTAAAATGTATAAATTTAATAGAAGTCCAGATAATATTGTAGAAGACTATATTGACATACAAAGAAATGCTTTTAGAGAACAAGCAAAAGTTTATAAAGCATTACAAGCAATGCAAGAGCTTGGTTTGAGCAGAGGAGAAATATTAAAAGAAGCTAGAAGCAGAAAGACATTATCTAGAAAAACAATAAACTCTATTTTAAATGGTAGATTTTTACCTATAAATTATTCTGATGTTAGATTTAAAGAAAAAGTAGATAAGTTAAGAAAGTCTGCTAGATCAAAAGGTATATCACCTAGTCAAAGTTATTTAGAAGCATATCCAAAACCTGGATTAGATAGAGTAAAAGGTTTTTTAAATAATAAAAGTTTGAATGATATATTTCCTTATGATGTTACAACTGATCCAGAACCAACAAACATTTTTGTAGAACCACAAAAACAAAGTAGTTTACCAACACAAATACAAACGCCACCACTACCAAGAACACCAGAAGTTTCTCAAACTAGTGTTAGAAATGTGGCGCAAATTAACCCAAATACTGGCTTGACAACAACAGAGACAGCGTTATTGTCTCCTGATGAACAAGCAATAAGGCTTAGACAAAGAACATAATGGCAATAGAACCGAAAAATACTCGTGAACATATTATCTCCCTGTACGGACATGTTACAGGTGTTAAGAAAGATTTGTATCAAATTAAAAATAATCATCTTAAACACATGCATTCGGATATAGATAAATTGGGAGGTAAAGTAGACAAAATCTACTGGGTTCTTTTAGCTGCTGTG
>VMHT01016244.1_pt1 | contig 10423 bp, 8 predicted proteins | sample 4693611 | NCBI WGS metagenome assembly VMHT01 (sample SAMN12280063, study PRJNA550983) | marine metagenome | isolation source: seawater sampled from same location over 5 years 0.02-0.2 micron viral filtrate | place: USA: collected off the coast of southern California halfway between the port... ...
ACCTGAGCAATCTTCAGCGTCAAATCCTTCATTCCACCGCCGATGTCGGTCGCTCGAAGGTGGTGTCCGCTAAGGCCACCCTCAACGCTCTTGACCCCAACGTCAAGGTGGAGATTCATCGTGAACGGCTCAACCCGAGCAACGCCATGGAGATTCTGAAGGGTTGGGACCTCGTCATCGACGGAACCGATAACCTCCCCACTCGATACCTCATCGACGATGCCTGCGCGCTGTTGGGCATCCCCTGGGTGTACGGATCCGTTTTCCGATTTGAGGGGCAGGTTTCCCTCTTCAATCTCGACGACGGACCGAGGTATCGCGACCTGTTTCCCGAAGCTCCGCCACCCGACGCCGTCCCCACCTGCTCTGAGGCGGGTGTGTTCGGTGTCCTGCCCGGCATCGTCGGTACGCTTCAAGCGACGGAGGCCATCAAAGTCCTCCTCGGGATGCCCGCCTCGTTGTCCGGAACCCTCCTGCTGTACGACGCTCAAACCATGCGTTTCGACACGTTGAGGTTTGAGCCGAATCCCGATCGCCCAGCCGTGGTTGACCTTTCGGGTGCTGCATCGATGTTGTCCGACGAGGACTGGTGCATGTCCAGCACCGACCAATCCCCACCGCCGCAAGAACAAAAATCCCTCCACAACAGAAGCGACGGTATGTTCAACCATCTCTCCATCGGCGAGTTCCTTCAGCGACGAAACGACGGCTGGGAGCCGTTCATCCTCGATGTTCGGTCGGACGATGAATACGCTCACGTCAGGGTGAAAAGTTGCGATCTTCAAGTGGCCCACACGCACATTCACGGGTCCATGGACGCCATTCCAAAGAAGCGGGACATCGTGATTCACTGCAAAAGCGGCATGCGCTCGCAACTCGCCGCGATTGAATTGATTAAATTTGGATTCGCAGCCGAGCGCCTCTACAATTTGGACGGCGGCATCATGGCTTGGATGGCGACCGCCCCCGACGATGTCGTCCAGTGAGGCCGAGCCTGAACTCCAGCCGGTGCCCTGAAACACGGACGATGCGGCGCCAACGGGGGGTGAGGTTCAAATCCGCTGTGGGGGTGCTGAGTCCACAGAGGGGATGAGAATGGCCAGCATCATCATCGCCGATGAAAACGTGGGGCGACGAAACTTGTTGGCCAACACCTTCGAGCGAGAAGGCTACGATGTCACTCGTCTCAGCACCCTCGCACAGACGGAGGCCACCGCAGGTGCCGTCGTTCCCGATGTGTTGCTTCTGGAAGGGGATTGGTCTCAAGGCAGTGCGTTGGACGTGTGCCAGTCGTTGTCGGGTGTGGCTCGATTTCGGTCCTCAACCCGCACCGTGCTGCTCTCGAGGACCACAGCACCGGATTTCCTCGCATCAGCCGCAGCCGCCGGGGTTGCAGAAGTGATCGGTAAGCCGGTGGACATGAACCAACTCATCGGTCAAGTTGGCCGACACGCAGCCAAGCAATTTGTCCCGCCCCCAGCGGAGCTCTCGACGCCTCAAGCCGGCGTGTTTGGGGGGAGCCAGCGCTTTGACGTGGGCATGACCATGAACGACAGTCAGTGGGCCCTTCCCATGCTCCGAAGGTTGGTCGAAGCTGGCAACATCGACGAGGAATTCATCGCGTCCATTCGTGAACAAATGGGTGAAGGTGAGGCTGACGAGGGGGCCGATGAGGAGACGGTGGTTTCCGCTGAAACGATGGCGACGATGGTCCGTCTCGCACTCAATCAACTGGTCGGCTCGGAGCCTTTGTCCGAGAGCGCAACCGTGGACAACGAAGACGAGGCCCCTCGGCAAACGGCTGCGGATGTCGAGGGAGGCTCCTCCGCTCCCAGCTTCAAGGAACTCAACAAAGGTGCGACCCTCGGCGAAGGCGCAACACCGACTCTACCAGCATCCGGGGGCGGTTCCTCCATGGAGGACATTCTCGAAAAACAAGCCGCTGACATCGCTCGGAAAGTGGAGTCGGAGATGGACGGCATTCTCTCCGAAGAGCCGGATTACGTGGCGTTGCTTGAAGAGCAAGCCCAAGTCGGTATTGACCCGGAAACGCTGGCGCTCTCCAGACTGACAGCGGAGGTCCTTCACGAGCTGATGGAGGCCCTCAAACGACCCGGAGCCCTCTCGGATTTGACCCTCTTGACACAGGTTGAGGACGCAAGCACCCTCGCAGCCGACATGCTGGACGCCCTTCCTGCCTCGAACGAAGAGGAGTGAGGAAGAAGAGGATTGAAGCCCACCATCCCTTGGGGAGGTCGGGGACCGACCATGACGCAAGGAGACCTTCCTGAAATCTTCGGCCTTGACTGGCGCCCCGATTCACCGCTGGAATTCTCCCAGCCGCTCCCAAAAGACGCCGCTCGTTCCGAGGTTCTGACGTTCATTGCCCAGCGTCACGACGCCCATCTCTTTCTGGTGGCCAACATCTGGGACCACGTGATTGGAAGCGAGCCCGATACCTTCGAAGGCCCATCGTGGGAGGCCTTCTCAGCGCGGTTCGTCGATGCGCTCGAACGCGGTTTGAAGAAACAAATGGAGACAACGCTCGGAGAGGATTTGGAGCGGGAAGTCATTCCTCGACGAAGCATGGGTCTGATGCTTGAACGACGTCGTGCCCACTTCCTTGTTGACATGCGGTTGATGATGCGCCGTTTGGCCCACTACATGGCGGTCACCGTGGACCATCGTATGGAATGGCAGCGGTTGATGACGCGCACCCGTTGCTTGGACGAGGCCTTGAAGGACATCTTCACAGATGGGGTTGAGACTCCGGACGGCGGCCAATTTGGCGGCAAAGGGTTCCGTTCCACGTGGCAGGAGGGCGTTGTGGCCGTTGCCACGGCGCTCAAGCGGCAACCGGACGCTCCACGGGACGCCCGACCAGGGCACGGTTACGACGGCGACCTCGTGGCCCCCATGATACGCGACATCGGCCTCGGTTTGGCCATGGGCGACACACCGCTGGACGTGATGGCTGCAAACCTCGGAAAGGTTGCCTCAAATCAAAACGGCGGATGGGACGACGCCGGTGGACGAGATCTTCACGTTGGTGCCTGGCACGTTGGTGTGCTTCCACCAACCGCACCGTTGCCCATCGCCAGCGCTACGATGACCGGTTGCGCATTCGCCGCATGGCGGCAGTCGATCGACCGGTTCCACGTCGCCTGCATCGGCGAGGGGGCCTCGTCCTCGGGTGAGTTTTGGGAGGCCATGAACCTCGCTGGTGCTCGTGGTCTGCCCATTACGTACATTCTTCAGAACAACCAAATCGCTTTGGACACGCCACCTGCGAAGCAGTCTGGCGTGGAAGTGTGGGCCGACAAAGCAACGGCCATGGGCTTCCCGGCTTGGACCATTGACGGGTCCGACCCAGCAGCGTGGCACGCCTCAACGGCCGTGGCGAGAGAGTTTGCCATGGCGGGGGGCGGTCCAACCTTGATTCACGTCGAAACGATGCGCGGCTGCGGCCATGCTCACCACCACGACGATCTGTACTTGGGCAACCCCAGCGGCACGCCCGCAGGCTATGTTGACCGAGAATTGTTGGCGTACTGGTCCGCCAAAGACCCGCTTCCCACCCACAGGGCGTTGCTGCTCGACATGGGTGTGGACGATGCACTGCTTGAGGAAATGGAGAGCGCTGAGACCGCTGCGGTTGAAGCGGCGAGAGCGACCCTCCTTGAGATGGCGTGGCCCGAGGCCGACACGGTCACCAAAGGCGTCACCTCACTCCACGATGCCGACACGCACGCAGACCGACAGAGGCGCCTCACGGGCGAGGTCCAGTCTGCGCCGAGTGAAGCCCCCCTCAAGGTGGGTGAGCGCGCTTGGACAACGTCCGATAAAGGGGGGTGGACCTACGCACGGGCCATTCAGCAAGCCATGGCGGACATCGCCGATCGGCACGGCGATGAGTGCGTTTTCATCGGTGAGGACATGGAAGTCGCGGGTGCCTTCGGCATGAACATGGCGCTCAAAAACGCAGGCCACACCGACAAACTGATTGACATGCCGCTGTGTGAAGCCGTGATTGTTCACGCAGGCGTAGGAGCGGCCCTCGCGGGCATGAAACCCATGGTCGAAATCCAATTCGGGGGCTTCGCAGCGCTCGGATTCAACGCGCTGGTCAACAACGCAGCCATGCTTCGCTGGCGTTGGGGGGCCGAGTGCCCCATGACCGTGCGCATTCCCCTCGGTGCTCGCACCCGTTCGGGGCCGTTTCACGCCAACATGATTGAATCGTGGTTTGCCAACGACCCCGGTCTTGTCGTCATGGCGCCCGGCACGCCGCAAGACGCCTACGACCTGCTGGTGGAGGCTGCCCATCTGCCCGACCCGGTGTTGATGTTGGAACACATCGGCCTCTACGGGCTGAGAGGTGGTTTGACCGGTTGGGGCATGAACATCAATCAAAAGGTCGATACGACCGCTGTGTCTCAACGAATTTCGGACGGTGAGCCGTACAAAATCGGTCGGGCAGAGGTGATACGAGGTGGTCGCGACATCACGTTGGTAACGTGGGGCGCGATGGTGCACATCGCTCTTCAAGCCGCACAGGCACTCGCTGAGGACGACGTGGAGGTCGAAGTGGTCGACCTGAGGACGCTGATTCCATTTGACGCACAAACCTGCATCGATTCCGTTCAACGAACGGGCCGCCTGATGGTCTTGCAGGAGGCTCAATGGTCGGGCGGATTGGGCCACACGGTTCAGTCGAGAATCATGGAGGAATGCTTCTACGAGCTCGAATCCGCTCCGGTGGTTGTGGGCGCACTCGACACCCCTGTACCGTTTTCACCCCCTCTTGAAAATCACACCGTCCCGTCGCTTGAACACGTGGTGGAGATGATTCGAGCGTCCGTCAATTCCTGACGGCGTCAGGAAACATCAGGCGCTTCACGTCGCATGCCAACCACGCACCGAGGGCGGTGGATGCCACGTAAAAGGGAAGGGTTGCCCAGAGGCCGTTGAGTGCGTTGGGGCCGAACGTCCGAGCAGGGTTCATGCTGGCGCCCGTCAGTGGACCAGCAACGAACGCCAACACGCCGACGGTGGCCCCAACCCACAGGGCGACGAGCGGGCGAGATGAGGTCCGTTGAACGATCCACAGAATGCTCGTCATCAACAGGGCCGTGATGCACACCTCAACAGCAAAACCCTCCAGAAGGGTCATTGAAGGCTCCAGTCTGGTTGGCGCAGCTCCACCAACCAACACCGCTCCGGCCAGGCCGCCCAGAACTTGAGCGGTCACGTACACTGGGACAAGTCGTCCTTCCAGCTGACCGTCCCGCCAAAAGGCCACGCTGACGGCGGGGTTGATGTGGGCTCCGCTGAGCGGGCCAAACACCACGATGGCCAAGGTCACGACCGCACCAAAACTGAACGATATCAACGCGTTCTCGGCGCCCAATGCTACGCTACCGCAGCCGACGCTCACCATCAGAGCCGTGCCGAGAAATTCCCCCGACGCTTCTCTGCGCATGACTGCACCACGGGTGGCTGGTTCAAAACCTTCGTGAACCATCCTAGGTGATTTCTCAATGAGGTAACGGTCAAGAAGTGGAACCCGTCCCTCAACACATGGGTGATGTCGAAGTTACGGAACCCGGCGGCATTCCGCAACTCCTGGCCAGCAACACCTTGGTGCTCAACGGAGCCCTTTTTCTCGGTATTTTGGCCCTTCATACCGTTCTTGAGGATTCAACCATCAACAACAACTGGATTTCACTTGCGCTTCTCAGCATGGCCTTGGCGTTGTTGATCAAATCCGCGGACGTCTTCATTGAGGGTGCCAAAGGCCTCGCTTATCGGGCGGGTCTGCCCGAGGTTGTCATCGGTCTCACCATCGTTTCAATTGGGACCTCGCTTCCTGAAATTCTGGTCACGTCAACCGCCGCCTCCGACATCCCCAACAACCCTGAAATCGGCGACCTTGCCATCGGCGGTATCTACGGCTCCATCCTCGTCCAAATCACGCTCATTCTGGGCGTGGTTGTGGCGTTCAGAGGGGTGAAAGTGCGGCCGTCGTGGCTCAAACGAGACGGCTTCATCATGTTCTCCTCCATTGGTTTGATGACGTTCTTTCTCTTCACCGGAGGTTCATTGAATCGAATTGAAGGCATCATCTTGATGTCGCTTTACGTTGCTTACATCTATTGGTTGCTTTCACGCCGAGATGAAATTCTTCAAGAGGAACTGAGCGGGGGAGAGCAGGTGGAACGGAAGGCGACCAGGTCGGCCACCACCTACGGGTTCATGGTCACTTCGGGTCTGTTGCTGGCGCTTTTTGCCGCCCACCACTTGGTCAACGTCGCCAGCGACATGGCCTATGCGTTCAACGTCCCCCACGCTGTTATCGGAACCACCGTGTCGGGATTGGGCACGTCTCTCCCCGAATTGACCATCGCCTTTCTTGCTGCAAAACGCAGCCAGGGCGTGGCCATTGGTACCCTCATCGGTTCCAACATCACCGACCCGTTGTTGTCGATCGGTTTTGCAGCCGTCGTCCACCCGCTGGCCTTGACCGACGGGAGTTTCGCTCTGACGGCGTTCGTCATCATTCCCGCCACCTTCGTGGGCACGGGTGTTGCTCTGGCGATGATGCGCTCCGAATACGAATTCAAGCGGTGGGAAGGTGTGGTGCTCATCATGGTGTACATGGTGTTCCTCGCCGCATTGGCTGCTGAGCGTACGGGCTATCTGGCCCTTGGATGAACCGCTCATCTAATCGCTCTTAAGGGAGCGATGCGTGGCGTTGACATGGTCGACTTCCAACTGGACGAGATGCAGGCGATGCTGAAAGAACTCGCCCATGAGTTTGCCCAAGATGAGCTCCGTCCACATGCTGAGCACTGGGATGAAGCGGCGCACTACCCGAAAGAAGCCATCCAGATGGCTCACGAGATGGGCCTGCTCAACCTCCACATCCCAGAACGCTACGGCGGTGCAGGCTTGGGTTCCTTCGAGGAAGTGTTGGTGAACGAGGAACTTGCGTGGGGCGATCCGGGCTTCGCTACCGCAGCCTACGCCACCGCTCTGGCCAGCGCACCCATCATCACGGGGGCCACCGAAGACCAGAAGGAGCGTTGGCTTCGCAAGATCGCTGAAGACGGAGCGCTCGCATCGTACGCCGTGACCGAACCAGGTGCGGGTTCAGACGTGGCCGCGTGCAAGACCACGGCGATTCGAGACGGAGACGAATACGTCATCAACGGCTCAAAAATGTGGATTACAGGCGCCGGCCACGCTGATTTTTTCTTTGTGCTCGCCAAAACCGATCCTGAAGCGGGCTACCGCGGGATGTCCGGATTCGTGGTTGAGAGCGGCACCGAGGGGTTCTCGTTGGGAAAGAAGGAGGTCAACATGGGACAACGTTGCTCAGACACCCGGTCCATCTCGTTCGACGACGTTCGCGTCCCCGCCGACCACCTCATCGGGGGCTCAGAGTCGGGTGGATGGATGAACGCCATGAAGGCGTTTGACATGAGTCGCCCCAACATTGCTGCCCACGCGACGGGCTTGGCACGCGCCGCCTACGAGCACGCTCTTCAATATTCAAACGAACGTCAGACCTTCGGAAAACCCCTCCACCAACATCAAGCCATACAGTTCATGCTCGCCGATATGAAGACGAACATCGAAGCCTCTCGCATGTTGACGTGGAAATCTGCAGCGGAGTTTGACGCCGGCGTGAGAAACACCGAGTCTGCAGCGCATGCAAAGCGATTTTCTGCCGACATGGCCATGCAGGTGGCCACGGACGCCGTCCAAATCTACGGCGGCTACGGCTACTCTGAGGAATACCCTGTGGCTCGGCTGATGAGGGGTGCAAAGGTGATGCAAATCTACGAAGGTTCCTCTCAAATTCAACGAATGATCATCGGCCGAGAAATCACCAAGGGACTTTGATCATCGTCGCCTTCTCCGAAGAGTCTCTTCGAACTGCCAAACCTCTTCCACATCGTGGTGCCAAGGTTTTGCCTCTTCGTTGGCCTCTCGTTCCTGCCGTTCCATCCAATCATCCAGTTGTTGATTTTCAATCTGCGCTGCCATGTGTTCGAACGTCTCAGGGTCGAACAGACCGTGTTCGTACCAAACATGGTCGTCGTACCAAACGTCCTCGTCGTCCTCAACCTCATCTTCAACACGCATCTCTTCGGGTTCGACGTCATCTTCCATGATCACGCCTTGCTCGGTGAACTGGTGCACTCTGTTCAAGGCCGCTCGTGGCGCGACGATGAATTGAGCGAGTAGCGGAATCCGCATGCCCGTGATTTTGTCGTTCCTCAACGCCAAAGCAAGGGCGGCGATTTGGTCCCCGATGGGCAGGTGCCGAGATGTGTGGTGCGGATGCATGCACAAAGAAACGGCAAACGGGGTTTGGTTGACGAGGTCGCTTCTCCACGCAGCTGCTTCGACCATCAAGCGCCAATGCAATTCTTTCACCTCACGATACTCTCCGTTGACGTCGATGAAATCCTCAACATAGTGCGCCCGCGTGTTGACTCGATACCATCGGCGAGACACCCCCTGAATCATCACGTCTGGGAGAGTCTGCCGGTTTTCACGAAGATGCAGGTGTGGCGAACCGTTGGCGATGGATCTGAGAAATTCTATGGAACGTGCGTAAGCCTTTCGCTGCGCTTTGGGCCAATGCCCCGGGGGACTCCACGATACCATGGAGGCGTTGTTGCCTGAGCCTATATCAACGTCTGAATGGGAAAAGGCCAAGCGATGGGCGTCCTTGTTTCTGTCATGGCCTCGTCCACCCCGGCTGTCGTTCTCGCTGCTGGGTTCAGTCGGCGATTGGGTCGGGACAAGGCTCTGGTTGAGGTGAACGGACGCCCTCTCGTTCGTTGGCTGTACGATCGGCTCGAGCAGGCTGGCTGCCAACCGGTGGTCATCGTGGTGAACGAACAATCGGCCCCCGCCATCGCTCGTGCAGTGCCCTCGGCCCTTCTTTCGGTGAACTCGGACCCGGATGCAGGTCGAACCGGTTCATTTCAATGCGGCCTGCGCACGCTCGCTGAGGCTTTGGGAACCGCGCCAGAGCGCGTGGTGATGGCCCCCGTCGACCGTCCGGGTTGGAACGTGGAGGTGCTGGATGTCGTGCTTCAGAGTCACGGCGACGCTGCACCCGCTCACAACGGCAGAAACGGCCATCCTGTGCTCCTCACCAACACCTCGATCGAGACCGTCATGGCGTCCGATGCGGACCGCCCGTTGCGAGAACTGGTCGTCTTCACGAGCGTCTCGGTCCATGCGCCTTGGCTTGGATTGAACATTGACACGCACGTGGACGTCGAACAGCTTCTGTTGGACAAGACCGTCCTCGATGCATGCTTCAGTCAAGGCGAAGGGATATGAGGGCCGTCCGTTGAGCGTGCACCATGACCGCTCATGTCCTCGGTTGGGTGTTGAGCGAACTGTCGCTGAACCGAAAGGTCGTGTTGGCAACGGTGCTGAACACCTCGGGAAGTGTCCCGGGTAAAACCGGTGCACGATTGGCCATGTCTTCGGAAAGCGAAGACTGGACGGGCACGGTTGGGGGGGCCGGTCTTGAGCACCGCGTGCTCCAACATTGTCGCCACCTGTTGAGCGAGCGCAATCAGCCCTTCGCAGAGGTTCTCACCTACGGGCTGAACAAGGGGGCGAAGGGCTATGAGGTGACGCCGCTTGATTCATTGTGCGGCGGTCGTGTGTCGATCGCTGTTGAGGTGATGATGCCAATGCCCCACGTTCACATCATGGGTGGCGGACATTGCGGCGAGGCCCTCGCAAAAACTCTGCACGACCTTGGATGGGCGTATTCGGTTCACGATACACGAGAGGCGTTTGTTTCTATAGAAAAGTATCCGCACGCTGTTGAACGCTCCCATGCCTCTGTATCGGACCTGGTCGGTGCTGAATCTGCTGCCTCGCTCGCACGTTTTTCGGACGTGGTGCTGTTGGGTCATGATTGGGCAGAGGATCAGGAGCGTTTGCTCGGCCTCCTTCATCACTTGAACGTCCCTGAGGTTTGCTTGGATGGGACATCCTCTCCTCGAATCGGCGTCATTGGAAGCCGTTCGAAGTGGCAAGCGTTCGAAAAAGAGTGTCTTCAGCAAGGTCTGCCCCAGGACTTGCTCGACCAGGTGATTTGCCCCATCGGTCTCAACATTGGCGCACAGTCTCCCGAGGAAATCGCTGTTGCCGTCGCTGCCCAAATCATGGCCTCGCACAAGAACGTGAACCCGGCGGACCCCAATTGGCGTCAATCTTGAGGCACAAACACGTGTTCTCGGAAATACTTGAGCTCATCAATGGATTCAAGGATATCATCGAGTGCAAGATGGGTGCCTTTCTTCGCAAATCGTGGCAGACTGTACCATCGGCGAGACAGTTCTTTGACGGTCGAAACATCAACCATTCGATAGTGAAGGAA
>VMHT01203722.1_pt1 | contig 10423 bp, 4 predicted proteins | sample 4693611 | NCBI WGS metagenome assembly VMHT01 (sample SAMN12280063, study PRJNA550983) | marine metagenome | isolation source: seawater sampled from same location over 5 years 0.02-0.2 micron viral filtrate | place: USA: collected off the coast of southern California halfway between the port... ...
CCAGCATTTATTAATCATACATTACCTATTAACAAAGGTTTAATGATGTTTAGTGATAATGGTCAGTTTATGTTATTTACAGAGTCTGATATATTTAGTCCTAAAACTGCTAGATTAAAAAAGATAGCTAGTTATGAATGTGATGCAAGTATACAGCCTGTAGATCTTGGTACATCTATACTGTTTACATCTAATGTTTCTGCATATGCTAGAGCATTTGAAGCTACAATAGTAGATGATGATACACCTCCTAATATAATAGAACAGACTAGAGTTGTACCAGAATTTTTACCTAAAGATATAACTAAATCTACTAATTCAGCAGCTATAGGTATTACTACATATGGTAAAAAAGGTGATACCACAGTATATCACTATAAATACTATAATGCTGGTAATCAAAGAGAGCAATCTGCATGGTATAGTTGGACATTAACAGGTACTTTGCAGCATATGCTATATACAGGTGGTAGTTTCTTTACAGTCACATTACATGATGGTGCATATAAACTAGCTAGACATGAGTATGTAGCTGATGCTAACGCTAATAGGACATATGTATTAGGTGGTAGTGCATCTGATGTAGGATCACCAATTAAAACAGCTAGATGGTTTGAACCATGTTTAGATAATATGGATATTGCTAGTAATGTAGCAGGATCAGCTCAAACAACTACAGCTGTAGAAAAAACAGTTTTACGAATTAAGTATGTACCTGCAAATACTACAGATTTATTTATGGTAGGTTTGTCTGGTAATGACAGCGATGGTAATTCTATTGCTGGTACAGTAAGACAGGCAGATGCTGTTGGCAGTGAGGTTGTATCAGGTGTTACATATGGTACAGTTACATTTAATAATATAAACTTACACAGTGCAGCTAAGGTTGCCGTAGGATATAAGTATACAAGTATTATTGAACTACCAACATACTATCTAAACGTAGGTCAAAATGCTTATGACATAGATGGTGACTTACGTATATCAGGTATTAACTTTGAAATGGGTGTATCTGGCCCTATGGAGTTTCATTTAACATCACCATTTACATACACTGATTCTAGTGGCAACGTTACAAAGGACATAGACGATTATGTACAATTTGAGTCTGGTATGTTATCTAATTCTAGTATATTTGATAAGCCTCCTGCAGCCTTAGAAAAATCAGTTAGAGTACCAGTGCAAAGAAAGAACGAAAAATATACGTTACAAATACAAATACCAGACCCATTTTCCACTGCCTTAATCTCAGCTAGCTGGGACGGCAACTACAACACCAAACGACATGTACGAAGGTAAGTATATTAAGACCTGCACTCCAGAGTTAGCTCTCAGTGTGGGTCTAAACTTACGCTATGAAGATAGACGTGAAGTTGAACAAACCTCTGGATTAACTGCAGAGGCTTCAATAATTGAATCCTTTTATAATTCTACATATTCTGTATACTTTACGGTTCCCAACGGCAAGGCTGCTGGAGTGGCGGGAGTAACACCGCACAATTTAATATGGATGTTATGTACTGATGCTAGTACAGAATACCCTCATACATTTGTAAGAGAAGCAAAACGCTGGGTAAATAGTTTACTTAACCCTTATTTATGTAACCAAGCAGATATGAGAAATGAATCACATATAAAATTATTAAAACTATTAGGATTTTATTTTATTAAATACAATGTCTACAATGGAGTTCCTCTTATACAATTTATAAAACCATGTGTGCAATCACATTAGGAGTTATATCAGGTATAGGTACAGCCGTCACTGGTATTGCTGAACAAAACAGACGACATCGAGCACAAGTCGATGCAGTCAATCGTAGTAATCAAGTAGCTAGGCAAAAGTACCTAAACGATATAACCATTTCAGCCTTTAACGATCAACGTAAAGGTGAAGTATTTTCAGCTCAGTTAAAATCTGATGCTGCCTCTCGTCAAGCTTTCTTTAGACAGAGAGAACTTAACCAAATAGAAGCCAACAGAGCTGGAGAATCTGCTCAACAAGAACTCCGAGAAAAAGTTACAGAGGCTATGTTTAAAAGCCAAGAAGGTTTGGCTAAAGCTATACAAGCTCAAGGCACAGTATTAGCAAGTGGAGCACAAGCTGGACAGTCATTATCTTTAATGTTAGATGATGCTGAAAGGACTATGGGTATGCAAGAAGCTCAATTAAACGCAAGCGTTTTTGATGCTACTAGATCCTACGGTCTTAAACAGTTTGGCGTTAATCTTGACCAATACTCTGCAGATACTACCGCTTTCAATAACATTTCTACATCCGCTGCAGTTGCACCTACTGCATCATTTAAAACTATACGTCCAATTAAACAAGAACCTCCATCAAAACCATCTATACTTGGGCCACTACTTAGTGGATTTAGTGCAGGTGTATCAGTCTATGGAGGACTAAAAGATTAACAAATGGCATACAAAAGACAAACAAGTTTCTCGCCTTTTACTTCCAAACGATCAGTCTCTACTAGAGAATCAAAGGATCAACTAAATTTAGCTAAGGCTTTAGAAAGTCAGAGGAAGCAAACTGTTAAGGAATTTGCGGGGGCAAGCTCCCAACAAATTGAAGAGCTAGGTAGGATAGATAAGATTGCAAGGCAGAAAGACGACTATGAAATTAATGAACTAGCACGTTTTAGTAAATCATTAAACTCTGCCATACAAACAGGATCTAAAGTACTTGGTAAACAATATATTGAAGGACAAAAAGAAAAAGGTGCTGCAGCGTATGCAGATGAGCCTTTTGACCCGCTAGCAGTAGAACAAGAACTTGGTCAACTTAGAGATACTAACTTAGAGTTACTAGATGAAATAGAAAAACAAGAAACTGAAAAGAAAATACTGTCTTTAGAAGAAAAAATCAAACTCCATGAAGCTCGTATGAATCGAGGAAACTGGGGTATTGGTTATACTAAAGCATATTTACAAGAAGTTGGTAATGGTTTTCTTCCTCATTTAAGTTCTGTTATAGCTGACAGTGAGGGTTATTATGAAGAACCAGAAGTAGATCCATTAACTTTAGAACCTATAGAAGGTAGTGGTATTAAGTTTTCAGATTATTATAATCAGACTCTTGAAACCAAACAGAAGATGGATCAAGAAATCTTCAGAAGGTATAAAGAAAAGCATAACTTAGATGATATTAATGCTCGTTACTTAAATAAATATGTAAACGAACCAGCTGCTAAAATACTAAACAAGTGGGCTGCTAATGAATTAAGTAAGTCTATTATAGAAAATGCTGAACAAGAGATTAATGGTTTCAGTAATGACGTAACTACTATTGTAGGTGATTGGACGTTTTCAGAAATACCAGAAGTTGTAACAGACGAAAATGCAGAAGGTTATGAAGATTATCAAAATTATTTAAAAATAGAAACTGCTATTAAAAATAATATACAACATTTCTTAAACCGTGTACCTGGAGCTATGAATAGTCGAGGTGTAGCAGAGGGTTTTACAGCTAACTCTGCAACCTCTGACCTTTTAAGAAAGGTTTTAATTAGTTCTATAATAGATATACCTAGTGAAGTAGGTAGAGATAATTTAATTGATGCTATATTAGGTGAGGATGATGGTACAGGAGGTATGGTATTTAAAACTAAAGCTGGTAATGTACCATTAACATTCTTTAAAGATTTTAAAAAAACTGATTTTGAATTAGCTGTAGCAAAAGCTATAAGTGATGAATGGACTGCTACTAAAACATCTGAACAGAATCAACTACAGTCTGATTTTCATAATGCTGTTATGCAGTTTAAAACTGATGAAGACCAACTTTTATTACAAGAAGCATACCTTAATGCTGTAAATAGTGAGTGGTATTATCAAGATACTACATTAGGTAATAAAATTGATAAGATGTATCAGTCTGCTCTAGGTGGTATAAAACAACAATTAACTATTAAAGAGTCTATAAAAGAAGCAACCAAATTAAAATCATTATATACTACTATTCCTTTAAGTGTTGCAATAGAAAATAATTTAAACTCTGCAGTTATTAGAGAGTTACAAGCTGAGGGTAGAGTTCAAATTCCAGGGCAAGAACTTTGGATTGAGACTAATAGAGATAAAGTTGGTCAATGGCAAGAACAAATACAAAATGCTTTTTTAACTAAAGCAACTGGTGGTAATTCTAATAATAAACAATATCTTTTAACCAATGCAGAATATATAAAAGCTGCAGGTAACTTATCAAATGAACAGTTAATATCTAGAACTGAATTTTATTTTAATAATGCTGAATGGCGAGAAAGTCAAAAAACTAAAGACGAACAAGAGCTATATGGATTGGCTATGGAACAATCATTTAATGAAATTATAGCAACTATTCCTAGTTTTGATAATGTAGAAGCAATGGACAATAGTTTTCTTGGTGATGGTACAGGACATGGATCTAAAAGATTTACTTTAGAATTAATTGATGATGGTAAAGGTTTTACTAATTTTAAACATGAAGGTGATTGGGTTGGTAAATATAATGCAGAAATAGAAGATAATGCTGACAAATTAAGTAAACATGTTATTAATCATTTTACAAAAGATGACAGTGAAGGTGCATTATCTGGTAATATATTATCTAGTTATAAAGAATTAGACGTTCCAGCTAAAGAAGCTATACTAGAAGGTAATAAAGTTACTATTAATGGTGAAGAGTTTTACAATGCTTTTCCAGAGTTTGCTGTTAAGGCTGCATATGAAGACGCTACAGGTGTTAGTGCTTTACAAATATGGAACGCTGAAAGAAAAACTATGGGTCTAGGAGAAATAACTCCAGAAATGCTTGCTCCTCATTTACAAAACGTTGCTAAATATGAAAGCACTTTAACAAGAGATGATAAAATTGAAATACAAAATGGTCATATTGAAGATGTTATTGATCGAAGTGGTTTAATATCTATATCATATTTAAGTAACGCTTTTAAAAATAATTTTAATGAAGGTGTATTTAAAATAGATCCAGCAGAAGTTAAACAATATGCTGCAGATTTAGGAATAGAATACAATTTTTTATATAAATCTAATGGAGACATAAATCCAGAAGCTGAAGTATTATGGGATAATATCATTAGACATCATAGTAATAACTTAATTAAAGAAGCAACTAATGGTGTTAATAATAAACAAGAAGCATTACAAAACTTTTATGCACTAGCAAGTGGTAAATCTACGACTGCTTGGAGAGATAATAACTCATTAGAAAATAAAGGTATAGAGTTTTTTGCAGATTATAATTCTAACGGGGCATCATTAGCTAATTATGACGTAGCTTATGATATAATGTCTGATAAAGAATTAGATATAGATTTATCAAAATTCAAAAAATTTAATGGTAAAAATTTTAAATTATCTGAACTAACTAATAATGTTGTTGACGTAGAAGCTACATCACTTGCAAAATTAGAACTAGACACTTTTAATAAAATAAACAATGAAGAAGGTTTTGATGCAGCTTATGATTTTGCTACTAGAAATTTAAAAATAAATAATGTAGAAGACTTAAAAGTTAAACTAGAAGAGTTAAGAAACGATACTGAAGGTGTTGATTTTTCTACTAGATCTAAACAAAACTACACAACAGCTTCTTACAATAAATATATAAATAATATTAACAAACAACAATCTCAAATAAATATTGTTAGTTTACTTTCTGATGGACAAGGTGATATAAACTGGGGTCTACAACAATCTATAGAAGGACGTCAACAAAACTCAAATTGGTTTGATATGTTACTTGGTAGTGGTACAAAAATATTTCCACCAACATGGACTACAGACTATAGAGTTGTGTCTGATATAATTAATGTTATAGGTGAATCAGAATGGGAAAACATGAAAACATTAGCAGCTAACAATGCTGGTATAACAGCACCTCCAGAGTCTTTTACAATGAAATTTATACCTGGAAGTATTAAAAAAGGTATAGAAGAAGACTTTGTTAATGAAATGTACAAACTAATTATTATGAGACCAGAATTTTACATAGGAGAGTTTAAATAATGGATAATGACGAATTGAATCTTTCGGAAGATCTTAATATTGCAGACGCTCTTACTGAAGCTGAAGATGAAATGGTTGGTTATGTTGGAGGTCAAAACCAAACAAACCAACAAATAGAAGCATCTAATCAACAATTTTTAACTCCTAGACAACAAGCACAACTTAAGAAAGAAGAAGAAGAAAAAGCTGCAAAATCTCAAGGTTTTGTACCAGACAATCCTTTACAATTTTTAAGTGAAACTGGTAAAGCTATTGTTGGTGGTGGTGCTGATGCTATAGACAGTGTAGGTAGTTTCTTAGATTTATCTGGAGACACTTTAAAAACTGGTCTTAATAAAGTAATGGGTGTTGAAGATAATAAGAATAATCCATTTAGTAAAGAATACGAATCTGGTGCATGGTGGGATTTAGACGATAACACTGTACCAGAAAACAACTCTGGGTATGGTAACTTACTTAGAGGTTTAGTAGAATTTGGTTTACTATCAACCGTTACAGGCGGTATAGGTGGTAAGATTGCAGCTACTACTGGTTTAGCTAAGGCAGGTACTAGATTAGGTACAGCTTTGTATAAAGGATCTAGAGCTGCAGGTATAGGTAAATTTGGATCTAGAACAATTAACTATGTATCTAAATTACCTAATGTAGCAGCTCAAGGTACTATAGCAGATGCTATTATGCAAAGTTCAGAAACTGCTAACATTGCTAACCTTGTTAATGAACATGCTCCATTTATACCTTTTGCAGAAGCTTTAGCAGTTGATCCAGAAGAAGATACTGTATGGATTTCTCGTATGAAATCAGTAGCAGCTGGAGCTGGTATGAATGTACTAGGTCACTTCTTAGGTGGTTTTGTTAGATCTACTTACAAAGCTCATAAAGCTGTTAGGAAGGGTATGCCTGTAGATGAAGCAAACGCTAAGTTTACTCAAGAACAAAAACAATCTCACGATGTATCGACAGCTAAAGATATTATAGCTGCAGGTGAGATGAGGGCTTTAAGTAAGGCAGATAAGCGTGGTATGCTTGGTCGTGATTTTAGGTTAGAATATAATGAAAAACATTTAGAAGATTATGACTTTGAACAATATAATCTACTAAGAAAAGGTGAACAACCAGATGAAGTATACTTAAAAGCTTTAGAAGATAAACACCCTAATTTAGATTTAGGTATGATGTCTGAACCTGCTATACGTGAACTAGCACTTAACGATCTAGATGACTTAGCAAATAGAATGGGTCAACGTGCAGGTGATAGATGGGATACAGAATTTAAAGCAGGTCTTGAACAGTTATCAGATTTAGCTGTATATGGGCCAGATAACTGGGTTGATTATATGAAGCATAGAGATGTAGAAAAATCAACTTGGAGACCTTTTGGTGAAGGTAGTCCCGCAGAAAACTTAGAGCGTAACTTACAAGAAACATTCTTTACTATGAAGAATATTGATGGAGTTCCTGCTAGTAATAGTGCGTTAACAACAGAGGCTGCTTTTAAAAAACTTAGTAGAGGTGATATAAAAGTACAAGAGTATTTAAAAGAAGTAGTCGAAGATTTGTCGGGAAAAATTTTTCAATCAGGTGGAGCATTAGATAAATTAGGTCGTAAGATGTCTAGACCACAGATCACTAATATTATTCTTAGACAAACAGACGATTTACATAACATTTTAGTTGAAGGTGGTAAAGACGTAGCAGATAATATGAGACGTTATTTGACACAAAACAAACAAAATAGAATTATTTGGATGCACGATGGTGATGCTATAGTAACTATGACAGCCCCGCAAAAGGCAGCGTCACAGATATTAGTATATACATTAGCTAAACAAATAGAGTCTGTAGCTACTGCAGCTGAGACTTTATCTAGATCAACTAAACATGGTGACATATCACGTCAGTTAGATCAGATGTATGATATGGTAAACGTCTTACTTTTAGAACAAAAAAAATTAGCATATATGAGTGGTAATACACTACTACAGCAAAGAAACTTTGTACTAGATGATTATGTTACTAAGAATGTTAATGATGGTATTGAGAAAATTATAAGCGATCAAGCTCAATATAATCAATATTTACGTAAAATTACAAGAGAAATGGGGCCACGTAAGGCTGCAGATCTTATAGAAATGCACAGATTAAGTGGTGGTGTAGTCACACGTCTAGAACATATACATGAATATCTAGAACGTTTTGCTATGAACCCATTTAAACCAAGTAGTGTTAAGCTACGTAAGCTTGGTACTCGTGTAAATGGTGAGTATATTACACCTAGATTTATGAAAGAGTTAAGTTCTGTATATTATAACTCTCTATTAAGTGCAATTACAACACCTGTTAAAGCTATATTTAGTACTAATCTAATTGCTACACTACGTCCATTTATGGCATTTGTAGGAGCTACCAGTTCCTTCAATAAGCAAGAAGCAATGATAGCATTAACACAAATGCACGGTCTTATGGGATCATATGCTGAAGGTTTACAGATGTTTGCACATAACTGGAAACTAGGTGTTAATAGAAAACCACAGACTTATGCTGCTAAATTTGATTTAGAACAAGATCTTGCTAAGTTTTCTGCTTTAGAAAAGTATTATAATAGTTATGGAAAACCAGGTGATAAAGCTGCATATTTAGCTTTAAAAGGTTTAGTTGATTTTAATACTAGCCCTTTTGCTAGGTACAGTGTAAACCTTATGGGTGCAGGTGATGCTGCTGCTAGGACTGTTATAGGTCGTTTAGAGATGCGTCAAAGAGCTGCACGAAAAGCTATAGAAGAAGGTAAAACAGGGTTTGATATTCTTGAATATGCTAAAAAATATGAAGAGAAATTTAGAGATGATGTCTTTATTAAAGATGGTAATAGATATGTAGTGTCAGATAAAGCTGCTGAAATGGCAGGTAATGAAGCTGCTCTAACTACAGCTCTACCTCCCAATTTAAAAGTATTTGAAACATTACAAAACCTCCCAGGAGGGGCTTATTTCTTCCCATTTGTTAAAACAAGTATTAATGCTTTACGTTTAACCTTTGCACATACAGAGCTAGAAAGGTTTACAAAGAGATATAGTGACATTATGGAAGGTACAAACCTTGCAGCTTATGGTATTAGACCAGAAGATTTAGCAGGAGCCCAAGCCATGATGAGAGGTCGTATGACTACTGGTAATACTATAATGGGTTTAACTGTTTATTTAGCAATGAATGGAAAGGTGACTGGAGATTTACCTTTTGATAAAGAAACTAGAGAACAATGGAGATCTAATCAGATACAACCTAACTCATTTAAGTTTGGTACTGATGAAAAACCAGTATATGTATCATATAGAACTCTTGAACCATTTAATACATTATTTTCTCTTAGTGCTAACTTTGCAACCAGTCAACACTTATTAGGTGAAGATGAAAGAGATCAAATGACACAAAAAATTGCGTTTATGTTTGGTTCTATTCTTGTTGATAAATCTATGCTTGCGGGTGTTGATGACTTAATAACATTAATGAACGCAGATAGTTCTGGAGCACAAATTACTAACGTTGTTGCAGGATTAGCTAGATCAAGTTTACCTTATCGTTCTTTATTAGCATCATTAGGAAATATGATGCAAGCTCATCAAGTAGAAGCTAATACGTTTGCTGAATTATTATTTAAACGTGATATAGGTCTTAAAAATAGTTTACCTGCTAAGTATGATATATTATCTAAAGATAGATCTGGTAAGAAATTTATACCTAATGCAAACTTTCCTTGGTTACGTGTATTTAATGCAATTAGTCCTGTAGCTATAAATATGGCTGAAGGTGATCCAGTTAAAGAATCACTAATGGATATTGGATTTAATCTACCAGATGAAGTTACACAGTTTAATGGTCAACCTTTAACAAGTTTTGAAAGATCTGAACTACAAAGATTAATGTCTATGGATGTTCCTTTTAGAAAAGAATTAGAAAATTTAACAAATAGCCAAGAATTTAAAGACGCTGTACAAGAATACAAAGATAAAGGTTTATTAAATAGAGATGGTGCTTTTGTAAAAGATACTCCTTTCTATAATGCAGTTAGAAAAATATTTGCACGAGCTAAAGAAAGAGCTATGACCCAACTTAGATATGAGTATCCAGACTTAGATGAAAGATTGGCATTAATTAAAGCAAAGAAAAAATATACAAAAGAAGGTAATCTTAATAACGTACAGTATTTAATCCAACGTTTTCCTAAATAACACCAATCCTATACATTGATTATCAATGGCAGTTACAACTAAAAAACAATTCGCTGCTACGACTAATGCAACTACAACTGTATTTAGTCCAGTCAGCATACAACTGAATAACCAAGATGATCTAGATGTTTATGTCACATTGTCGGGTGGTACTAGAGTGCTACAGCTACGCCAGTCTACTGGTA
>VMHT01088287.1_pt1 | contig 10422 bp, 18 predicted proteins | sample 4693611 | NCBI WGS metagenome assembly VMHT01 (sample SAMN12280063, study PRJNA550983) | marine metagenome | isolation source: seawater sampled from same location over 5 years 0.02-0.2 micron viral filtrate | place: USA: collected off the coast of southern California halfway between the port... ...
CATAGAGGTCTTTAATATTTTTTATGAGATTCCTCTTTGACACTCCTGATGCGAGAGTGTTCGGTATTGCGTTCATGAATGAGTTACGGAACTCATCTAAGAAATCAAAGATTGTATTATCTGTGTTTGCGTACTCTAATAACTGTTGAATGTTTTGAACTGGATTTGCACGATACTCTTTTATCGTTCCTGTTGCACCAGAAGTTCCACCTGTGATTGTTTCACCAGTAACAAACTTTTGTTGTGAACTAATGTAGACATAATTATTTCTTAAATCTTGTAGTAATACTGTTGCAGTTGCACCAGAGGTAGAACCTGTAACTGTTTCGTTTTCAACAAAGTTTGAAGTAGTTCCAGTTCCCTTTTCAGTAACTACTCTATCACCATCTGAATTTAAAATGTAACTGGTAGTTGCAGTTTCTTGAATTACATACTCAACTGACGGAGTGTCTAAAGTTATTCTTCCAGCCTCAAGATATTGATAGTAATGTTTTAGGAAACGAACAAAGACAGGATGGTCTGACTGAACAAAGTCAGGAACTTGACCCTCTATTAAGGGTGAGACTTTTGTTACTAATTTAGAATCGTTTTTACTCATCTCTTATCCACCAGCATACACATTACCAGAACCCTGTGCAACAACACTACCACACGCAACTGGATCACCTATTCTTCCTACTTGTAAATTATTTGCAAATACAGTGGACGAACCAGATGCTAAATTTGAACTATGACTTGAACCATCTGTAACACAAACATGAACAGCCCAAGTGTCTGTTGACCTGTGAACTGCAATGTTGTTTACAAATACAGTTGAACTTCCACTCGTAGAAACTCTAGGTGGAAAACATCCATGTCCTGACCCTAAGTCTCCAAGTCTAGTAACTGACGGCATCACTCACTCCTTGTTCTATGTTTGTCCTGTAAGAATCTGTTGCATAATAGTTAGTCAAGAATGTTCCAGCAGTTGAGTAGTTTTGTGTAATGGGAACATAACCATTTACATTGTCTGCATTTGCAAAACCAAAAGTAAATACATCTGTTCCTTTTTGTTGATATTGTATTTTTATGTTTACTTTTGATTGTTGAGTTGAGTCTGGTTTCATTTCATACAATTCAAATCCTTGTGGTATCTCAGAGTATTTACCACTGTAATTAACCTGATTACCACCAAGAGAAATATTGGGTGTGCTTAAATCTGATTCTCCTCTTGGAACATACTTTGCAGTTGCACTTGGAAACAACTCATCAACTGTGTAGTATCCTGATATAGTTGCACCAGCTATAAACGCAAATCCAGATACCGTTGAGGCTGTCGTTGCAGATGCAGTTCCAGAATGAGAATTTTGAATCGCTTGAATCTCTGCGTCAGTGCTATTATCTTGACTACCTAAGTCTGGTATTAAACTTTCAGTCACTTGTATAAAATTAGTCACGGTCACGTTTGCACCTTCCACTTGAGGAAAAAGACGAACATATAATATTTCACCATAATTTTCATTATCGCCAGCTGCCTCAGTTCCACTACTATCTGGAACTCTTACCCAATAGGTATAAGTGAACTCTTGGTTAGTAAACACCTCTATGGAACTTGGAAGTGTGTCAGAATTAAAATCTGTTATTGCAGTTCCAGTGTGAGAAGAACCACTTGACCATATGTTACTGAAGGCTATGGTTGGTATAGATGGCATATTAGTAACCTGATGATGTTGCAGTTGACGCTGGTGTTGATACCGTTGTACTTGTTACTGTTCCACCACTTGTTACCGTTGTTGTGTATCCTGTTCCTGTGGTTGTAGTTTGGTCAACTGAACCAGTGATGGTTGTGTTAGTCAAATCTATTTCTAATATCTGATTACGAACTGGAACAACATCATTTGAATTTGGTATTGCAGTCATTCTTATTGACAATGATGTTTCATCATCTACATTTGATATTGCAGTAATCGTAAGTGGATTGATTGTAACCTTTCCGTTTGTATAATCAATCGTGCCTGCAGCTGAATCAAAGTAAACTCTTGCACCAGCAACTAAAGAATAAATTCTAAGGTTGCCTGCACCATCATCATCAAAGAAATACTCCGTTGTTTCACCAAGATAAAATCCTGTTGATGCAATGATACCACCAGCATCTGCATTGTGTCCTGAGTGTGGATTGAAAAGTATGTTTGCAAAGTTTACGATAAATGATTGTTTAGTTGACAAAGTGGGTGTAATAAATTTACCCATTGTAACGGTTACTGTGTTATTTAATATTGCAGTATCAGTATCATCAATCTGCCCTGTAAGTTTAGAATGTCTAAACGGATTATTAAAGTTTTTTAAATTACTGTCATTGTATGCAGATATTGTATCGTTAATTATAGACTCTAGTCCACTCTTTGTTTGTGTAGTAGAGTTTGAATCATATGCAAAAGAAATACCTAATATTAAGAACGTGGTTTCTGCATCAACGATTACAGGAGTAACAGATGATACTTTATACTTTCTTAAATCTGTAACTAGTTGAGTTTTCTGTGCATCTGATAAATTTAGTCCTGTCGTTGATTTGACTGATATGAAAACTTTACCATATTCTGGTGTGTCACTTACACCTGTACTGGTGTCGTAACTTCCATCCTCTCCACCCCACACTGAGACAGCTTGTGTATTTGCAAAAAGTTTTTTAACATAAACTTTGTAATCTTCCGTTGTAACTGCACGACCTTGTGATGCGTAATCAAGTGGTGCGTTAAGTTTGATTGAAGTCAATGATTCTGGTTCTGCACCACCAAATGCAGATGAAACAATTGCTGTGGTTACACTTGTTACACCATCTATAGCCCCAGAGTTTGAAAATGAATTTGCACCATTTGCTTCAGATTTATTTGTTACAACATAAGACAATACCACAATGTTGTCATCAGCAAGTGCCTTACTTACAACACCATCACCAAAGTAAACTTCAAACTTTCCTATCTCAACTTCTTGTAAATAATAAACTGTGCTTGTTGAAGTAAGTTGTGATATGTCAGTTGCCCGAGTATAAGTTGTCGTTGTAGAATCAGAAGATGAGTTTTGTACTTTGACAGTCAAGGTCGTTGTGTCTGCACGATTATCTGCAAGTAAAAATCTTTGGTCTACATTAGAACTATCAACTGTATATTTTGTTGTTACATACGTTCCTTCGTAAATTTCTGTGCTGTCAAAGTTAACTGCGTTACCAGAGTTTGCACTTGTGACATCAGATGTCGTAACAAACTGATATGATGTTCCATCTACTGTCGTATTAAACGCAGTTCCAGCTGACATGGTTTTACTTGAGTCTGATGTGGTGAGTGAAACATTTATTGTTGCCTTTGGGGCTCTACAAGAAGTGACTTCATAACCAAGTGTCTTTGCGTGTGATACAATACTTGACCTAAGTGACGCACTATCGAGAAACATTTCGTTTGCTAACATATTTGCATTGAATCCAAGATAGTGTGTGTTGTACGCAAGAGTGTCTAGTAGTATCGACATACCAGAACCCTCAAAGTCATAGTCTTTAAATTCTGTCTGTGATTTTAAAAAGTTTTTTAAATTTGCTTTAATATCATCGAAATCAAGTTCGGTGACTCTTAATTTAGTATCTGCCATTATCGTAATCTCTCTAACAAGATTGTTAAGTCTACAAGTTCTGTAGGAGTATTTAAAACATAAAACTCCACACTCACATCATATGCATTACGATCTAAATTTGGAAATGCTCTGACTGCAACTAATCTTGCTCGTGGTTCAAAGTTATTAATAACATCTTCAATCTTTCTAGTGAGTATGACAGCTGTTACAGGTGTCATCAATTCAAATAACATATCCCTTACACCAGAACCAATCTCTGGATGAAAAGGTTTCTCATAATGATTAAGAAGAACTAAATTACGAATAGAACGCTTGACTGCTTGTACGTCTGTGACTTTACTGATATCACTATCAGAAGTTTTTCTACCAAAGAACAAGTCAAGGTCAGTATATTGTCTTGAGTTTCTATCACTGTTGTTATTTGCTTGTGCATCAATGTATGCAGACACCTATAACTCCTATTGTTTTTATTATCATATTATTTATACGAGTTATGTAGAATAAGAAGAGTATGATGTTGACTCATTATAGTCAGGAACATTATACCCAGCAGTAAAAAATATTTTTCTAAATCTAGTGTACTGTTCACCACCACCATCTCTCCATTCACGTTTAAGTAATATGTCAAGATGAAATCTCCCCCTCTTTGGATTATCGTAGTACGTTCCTATACCTGTGAATCCAGTATCTATTGCGAGTTGTAAAAAGTCTTGACTTTGTTTTACTGTAAGTTTACCCACCACTATATCAATAGCCTTTCCTGTTCGATGAGGAAACGAACCTCTTACAGCTGCATTTCTGCGAAGACCTCTGTATCCACTTGTAACAGTTAGTTTGTTTAAGTCAGGATATAGAGTAGACCAAGATGTTGCAAGAGTGTCAATGAGTTGTCCAAGTTCTGAACGTATTCTTTTATCCACATCACCAGCCCAATTCCAAAGACTTGAAACATATTCTGCCTCTACAAACGCACCATCTAAATGTGACGAATACAATCCAAGTTTTGATGCACTCTTAAAACCAAAAGGGTCACCATTCCAAGTCTTTCCATTGTCGATTGTTTTTTGTCGTAGAAATGCAACATCAGAATTATTTTGAGTAATGTATTCTAAATTATTTGGATTATCTAATTCAAAGTCTCCATCGTAACTATTCCATGAACCAATGTATCTTTCACTTTCGATTGGAGTATCGGTAAACACATCATTGTCTTCAAGTTGTTCGTCTTGTTGTTTACGCAAATCATTCGCAGTCGTATAGTTACTTGCAAATCCCTCTGGAACACTTGATGTTGGATAAGAATCTTGCACTTCTGATTGTGGGTCAGATATAATTTTTGTAGGAGTTTGTACAGTGGCTGCTTGAGATTTATTAAAGTGAACTGTTGCAGCTTCTAAATCAAACTCACCATTTTCATCTGTTAACTCATCATGAGGTTTAATGTCTATGTCGTATCTACCTGTAACTTCTGTTGCAATACTCTCTCCATAGACTTGTGTGACTTTACCAGTGACATCTGTTCTTTGTGTTGAACCAAAAACTTCATCAACTGTTCCGTGAACTTCTTGTTTTAGATTACCTCTAATTACTTCTATCTTATCTCCATCAACAATCGTATTCATGTTTCCTTGAACGTAAGTGTTAACATCACCTTCAACTGTTAGATTAACTGTTCCTTTGACGTTGACATATTCAGTTCCAACAACAACTTCGTATTTGTCACCCACGATACGAATGGATTTATCGCCATCTGCATCAACCTCATAGAATGTTCCAGACTTATGATACTCATGGATTCTTTCACTTGTATCCGTATCATCAAACTCTTTGATATGTCCACTCTCACTTTCAAAGACATGATTCTTTGGATAGGTAGGATTGTTTCTTGGTGTAACAGCAATCGTTAAATCATTACTTGAAAGTTCTCCCCACTCTATACCACCAGCTGTTGGAACATCTCTTGTTCTTCCTTTTGGAGAAGTACCATCATCGTAGTCTGTATCCTTGACATCAATAACTTTATGTTCTTGTCCGATATCATTTCTTGCAAGACGATTCGTGTCACTCTCTCCTAAATCATGTCCAGAGGTTGGATTAGGATTCTGTGGATATTTTCCATTAGGGTCATTGAACCCCTTTAAGGTCTCTGATTTAGAAAGAGGAACACCAGGCAGTGTTCCCATAATCATTGGTTGTTGTTTGTCTTTTGCGTCCATGAAGAAACCAACTACCCAAGTTCCTTCTACTAAGAATGATGGAGTGTTTCCCATACCTTGCATGGATGGGTCGGTAACAGGATGCATGACATGAGCCCACGGTAAATCTTCCGTAGGTATTAATTTTTTGTCTTCTGTGTGATAACCCAAACAACGAACTCTTACTCTTCCAAGTTTGTCTGGATCGTTTCGGTCTTCAACAACTCCTGTGAACCAGATGAATCCATCTAGCCCCATATATTCATTGTTCACTTATTTTTTCTCCTTGATAAAATATTTATATCAAAGAAAAAGAAACTCGTACAACACTCTTAATATTATGATAATAAATGGTGAAAGAACTATACCATAAAAAAGAATACTATCAAATGAGTAATCTTTAATATTGTCAAGTGAGTAGTCTTTTTGTTGAGTCTCACGAATCGGTATGTTTAAAGGTCTTCTTGAGTTCTCTGGACGAAACCGCACTTGACCTGTAAGTTCGTGAGTGATGTCTCTCCATCTTGTTTTTTTATATTCCATAGTGTACCTTAAATTGATATCTTAAAATAAAAAATGCACTTGCAAGAGGTATGCAAGCCCATATCCAAAATAACCAGTGATGCAACCTTGATCTTTTTCTACGCATGAATGTTATTTTCTTTTCTCTCAGTTTTGGGGGGTGGGGCTGTTTAGAAAATCATCGACTTGTTTCTCAGTCCTAAACAATCGCACTTGTGTTCGATCTGGTATATTCCAACTTTCATTCGTAGCACTCTTCTGCCAGAATCCAAACTGGTCACGATACGCACACCACTCTTCAGTTGGTTTCTTGACTAAACTTCTTTCCATTTTGTTTCTCTCTCTTCTTTATGAACTTAGAAAGTATATCCTTAAACGAAGTCAACTCTCTTCTCATGTTTCTATTTTCCTCTTTTAGTTTTTGTATTTCACTCCACTGATTAAATACTCTCTTTTGTTTTAAGTTCATATTCATCACCTCATTGTATTCATCTATTGGATTTAATTTTTTCATTAGTTCTTAACATGACCTCGTATCGTTTAGGTATGGTGAATCTTTTTGGTGGGGGGTTTGGATTTTTTTGGTCACTACAGAAACGCATTTTTTTCTGTAGCACTTCCATCACTTTATGAGTTCTTTAATCTTGTCAAGAGACAATTGTAAATCGTGTAGTGTGTCTTCGATTTCGTAAGCTGCATAACAACAAGATTGTGAAAGATCATCTAAATTATTTTCCATTTGATTCAGTATCGTTAATATTTTTTCCTGTTGTATATCTTTCACTAATTCTTTCACTTTTTCATTCATCTTTTCTTTATCAGTCAATTTCACCACCCTCACTATCAAGAGTCTCATACGTTGATAAGTAACTCTTTTGTGAGTGCCATGTTCTTTTTTCTTCGGATAACTTTTGTAGTGCAGAATGATACTCAGAGAATCGAGGGTCACTCTCCACTTCCAACTCCGTGATTTCTTTTTGAAGTAACTGAGTCAGTAAGTCAACTTCTTCGTAAGTTAATCTGATTGTATTTGTTTTCATGGTTCACTCAATGTAATGTAAATATCCACCCATGAAATATTTAGGAGTTTTAATTGGTTTAGTTCCACGATGTAACCACGGCCACATGGGAGGGAAAATGACCATGCTTCCTTTTGCACAATCGGTGATTACGTCCTGATAATCGAACTCTGTCTTTCCTTCTTCGTTGTCAGACAGGTAGATAAACATTGCAAGAAATCTTCGTAAGTTTTTAAAGCTACGAACATCAACGTGCCAACCAAACTCGTCTTCTCCATTCGGTTGATATCGTTTCATCTTGAAAGGTTCAAATCCATACTTCTTTGGAAAACAATGTGTAGAAAATTCAGACTTGTATTCATCGACATTCTTCGTGAATATGTTTGCAAGTTTACTAATATCTTCTTTCCATGTATCCATGTGTTTCCATAGATGTAACTCATGAAACAACATACTTCCTCTAACGTAGACACCATCTTCCAGTTTCTTTGCATCCTTCGTGTTTATTCTTTCGTGTTGCTCGGAATGTGATTCAAACTTCTCTATGAGAGTGTCACAATAATCCAAATCTATTGCATTATTATAAAGACGAATAAAAGTGTTTTCTTTCATGACAATAGTTTTCGAGTCCAATCAAACACATAGTACGTCACAACACACGCACCGTATAGAATACAAAACGCAGATACATATTTGTTACGAAAAAACTTGAGAACTTTATCCATACTTAAACTCCTTACTTGCAGCTTCATTCAATAACTCCATGATATCCTTTGTAAAGTATTTCTCTGGATCGTTGTTGATGGTCTTTGCATACTGTTTCGTTCCGTCTGGTAATTCAATACGAGTAGAGACTTGTTTAAACATTCCGTATTTAATCGCAAGATCAAGTAGTCCGTAATACTTATCCAAACCTTTATTATAAGTCAAACGAACATCAACCATTTTATTTTCTTGCGTGAGTCTTGACTTATGATTCTTACAATGAATGATATTACCGATGACCTCAGTACCATCCTTCTCCTTTTTCTTAGAGAGATAAACGATGCTCGACGCTGCGTATTTCAAACCACTACCACCACCCATCTCTTTCGTTGGAAACATACTCCCAACCACATCGTAGGTATGATTCGTGATGACCATTGGGATTTTCGCTTTGCCGAGTTTAAGTGTCAGAACTCTAAACGCAGCTTTCAACACCTGTGCTCGAGTCATGTCTCTGGTTTCTTTTCCAGAAGAAGTATCCTCAACCTCTTTCGTTGTCGATAACATACCGAGAGAATCCAAACACATTAACATCGGACGTTTATCTGCCTTCATGAGATAACTGTCTAATACTTTGAGTGATTGCGTTCTGAACTCTTGAACCGTAGTGACAGGAAGTATTACCATTCTCTCAGGATCAATACCCCTGTCAATCACCATCTGTTTCGTTATCGCAGATTCAGATTCAAAGTATATGACACCTGAGTCTGGATTACTGTCAAGAAAGTTCTTTACAATACCCATAAGAAAGAACGTCTTACCAGTTGCAGATTCACCAGCAAGTGCAGTAATTTTATTCGAGGGTAATCCCCCATACAAACTTCCAGATAATAATGCATTAAAAATATAAGAACCAGTGTCAATAAAACTATCCACATCACCAGCCTCTACACCATCACTGACAAGACTTGCATACTCATTACCTGTTTCTTTGATTATGTCTTTGAGAAAATCACTCATCTTCACTCCTTAGTATCGTATTCATATCTACTATCATAACAAACATTATACCAAGTAAAAACCCTATTGTCAACTCAATCATGTTGGTAACCCCATGTATAAATCCAGATACTTCTCTGCATAAACAGCTGCGTTCTTTCCGAATCGACTTTCAACCTTCTCAATGAGTATATCCTTTCGTATGATATTTCCATTGATACGTTTGCGAATATACTCTTTTACTTTTGCATAATCTTTCATAATAGTTCTCCTTCGTTCATAAGGTCATGCTCATCTACTTCACACTTCATCCACTCCATGACGAGTAGCCGTGCATTTATCTTACTGTCTATGTAACCGTTATCGACTAACCATCGTGGAGTCTCAAACATATTCATCTGTCCTGACTCTCGTATCGCATCAAGCATCTCCATGATACCTGACTTGTCTTCTTTTGTTATCATCATATAAAAACCTCTCGTAAGTTATTGATTAATAAAATGTTTCTCTGGATACTTATTGCATTTATAGATTACAAAGTGTTGCTCAGTTTTAACCCCCACCATGTCAGTGACAGTCTACCTGTTAGTATACCACAGAGTTACTTAGATGTCAACCCTCTTTGTTCACTGCGACTAATCCTGTATACACAAGACATATCGCAATTACAAAAGAGAGAGACAGCTGCAACACCTTCCATCCTGTGAAGTAACTGTTTGGCTCTACCTCTACTGTACCAGCGATACCTAACATAATTAATATTGCAAGACATACTCTTATCATGACATACCTCCAACAATAAGAACTAATAACCACACTGCAAATACAATCCATATATACATAGTTTCTCCTATAGTTAATAATTAATTACTGTGTTAGTGCAGCTTCTACTGTACTCACTATATCTTTATGATAGTTCTCACTCATCGTTGACATCTTCTCCTCAAGAGTCTTTATCATATAGCGTTCATGAGCAATTCGATTCTCAAGGGATTCAATCTTTTTAACTCTTTCTACCTTCTCAACACATAATGCTTCAAGAGTATCTAAGTATTCGTTCTCGGTTGTTGTCTCAACTGTTATCATAATTTTCCTTTATAATTCAAAGAGATACATTCAGTGTCTTGTTGACCTAAACCACTTTCAGTTAATCTAGTCTTTTCGACTCCAGTAGTGGTTTCCAGTAATATCTCTTTATCTCTCATCATGTATACCATTATACAGGAACCTCTGAGAAAGTCAAGTGTTTATGTGAAAATAGATTCGTTTGTAATCAAGGACTTATGCAAATATATTTCTGAATGTAATCATATACTTACCGCTGCCTCCGAGTTACACTCTTAGTATACCACATTTCGCATGGCGTGTCAACCCTCTGTGGA
>VMHT01109740.1_pt1 | contig 10422 bp, 12 predicted proteins | sample 4693611 | NCBI WGS metagenome assembly VMHT01 (sample SAMN12280063, study PRJNA550983) | marine metagenome | isolation source: seawater sampled from same location over 5 years 0.02-0.2 micron viral filtrate | place: USA: collected off the coast of southern California halfway between the port... ...
AAGTTATATGTGATAAACCTAAATCTGTTTTTTTATCTATGTTTTCTGTGGCAAATATCCCAAAACCCTCTATGTCTGATAATTTAATTGTGAGGTTACTAGGTAGAGGCCTATAATTATCTCTCATTCCAATTATCTCTGTTTAAATAAGTTTTAAATATTTCTTGTGTTACACTTTTACCTTTTGTAACCTCTTCAATACCACCAAGCCCTGGCGTTCCATTTACCTCAAGTATGTATGGTTGTTCTGTTTCTCTATTTTTTGCTGGTAATAAATCAACACCCACTAAATCGCCGTCTACTAACTTTGCGACTTTGAGTGATACTTCTTTTTCTATATCTGTAAGTTCAATGGACTCAGTTTTAGCTCCTAAAGATGCATTACTTCTTATGTCATCTGACATTACATTTCTTTTCATTGAAGCAATTACCTCACCATTTGATACTAAAACTCTAATATCATAATCAATCTTAATATACTCTTGAAGTAACAAATCTATATGTTCATTTAAAAAACTAAGCATTTGAACTGTTGGATGTAAAGACCTCAAACTCTCAGCTATAATAACTCCAACACCAGTTTGACTTCCACTTGATGCTTTTAATATTAATGGAAATTTTAATCCACCATCTTTTATAACTCTCTCTGTATCATCAGAATAAGTTATTGGTAAAGTTTTAGGTGTTCTTAATTTATTTTCCATAAATAACTTATCACAGTAATATTTACTTGAACATAAATCCCATGTCTTTACAGATGGTATAGTTTTAAAACCTTTATCCTCTAATAGTCTTATATAATCAACGTATCTTCTATTTGCTGTATATCCATAAGTTCCTAATCCTCTGGCAAAAAGTAAAGTATTCTTTGGATTAATTTCTATCGGTTTTTGATATTTTTTTTCTCCATTTTCTTTTGGTAGAATAGCCTCACCATTTTTATCAAAGTCAAAAGAGTTCAAAAACAATTTTTCATTTGTTTCAGAAATAAAAAGTCCAACATAATCCACATTGTATATTTCAACTCCAACCTTTTTAGCTGAATTTATTAATAAATTAAATTCACTATTTGATGTGTCACCAACATCACGCCTTTTTTCTGTTGAGTTATTAAATACAATGAGTTTATACGGCTCTTCTTTCTGTTCCGTAATAAATGAACTGAATTTTTCCAAAACTAAACCTCTCGTTTTTTACCTATATTGTATTTAGTTTCTAGTGTCCAATCATTTTTGTCTTTGAATGAAATAATCTTTATTTGACTTAGTGGTGCAGCTGGGTCTGTTTCACCCTTTACTTTTACCAAACCCCAATCACTCAATAATTTTGATATTGTGTTTCGTCTTGCAATATCATTCTCTGATAGATTAGTTTGTTTACCATCAAGTGCAAATAGTTCTTTAAAATGCACGATAAAATATTTACCTTGTTTATGTAGGATATGACAAGATTGATATAATACTTTGTCTTTTCTAGAAGCGACACCTATTCGTGATAGAGTTTCACGAATCTTTAAGAAGTCATCTGGTTCTTTTAGTTCAACTTCAAGCATTTGCTCTTGTGTCCAATTAACACTTTCCATTTTTTCCACCTTTATTCAAACTATCTTTAATAGTTTTTATTTGTTCATCACTAAGTAAGTTAAGAGCAGACTTTGCTTTTTCATTATTATATCCATAATACTCTTTAACATACTCTATGTCTTTTAGTTTACTCGCCTTCAGCCAAGGAGTATATCTTTTCCTTGTTCTAACACTATTTAGTAAAAAGTCAAACTGCAACTTTTTATCTAAGTGATGAAGTTTATTCATCTCATTGACAAGCATGATAGTATCTGGAAATGGTGCAAGACATTTATTGACAATGAAAGGTGCATATTTCTTTTCCCACATTTCATCATCTGTGTCCATCAGATTTTTCTTTTCATAGTTGATTGCATTTAGGTATTCTTTTAGTTCATAACTCATTTGAACTTTACCTGGCCCATCAACTCTGTAAAAAATGCAAGTAGGTTTATTTCTTGGTCGGCAACAAAGGCTGACTTGTATTGATATTCACCAAGTATAACAACAGCATGGGGAATAGTAGAACTGTCCAAATAATCATAAAGGGAATCGTAAACCCTACGATAAATACGAACTGGGTCATTATCAAGATTGTTGACAACCCACTTACGAACTTCGGTAATATTTTTGTCTTTAAGATTTCTATAAAGTTCACTTAAATTATTCTCCGTTAGATTTACTAGAACACCAGCATCTATTTGACCAGATGTAGAATATCTTTGTAACTCATTTAAAACTCTTCTCCAATCTGGAAAGAATTTATTCATAAGTTCTGCAACAGCTTTGGGTTCAAACTTTACTCCCTCACTATTTAGAATATCTCCAACTCTTGCAAAGAATCTACTTGCAAGTTTTGGTTTCTGTTCATTTGGAATAATAAAATCTACTACACTACATCTTGAATGTAATGGTGGTATCAATCTATTCTTGAAATTACAAGTTAGTATAAATCCACAGTTCTGATGAAACTCTTCCATAAAACCACGAAGTGCTGGTTGAGTTGATTGAGGATTTAGATAATCTGCTTCATCAATAATTAGATACTTTCTACCACCCTCAAGAGATACAGTAGATGCAAAGTTTTTAATCTTAGTTCGTAAAATATCAATACCAGATTCTTCAGAACCATTTATCATCATATACGTTGAACCGATTTCTTTTATCATTGCTTTTGCAACTGTGGTTTTACCTACACCAGGCCCACCACTTAAAATCAAGTTAGGTATATGTTTATCTTGAACAAATAATCCAAAAGTCTTTTTTAGTTCATCTGGTAATATACAATCACGAATAGCATTAGGTCGATATTTTTCGACCCACAAAAAAGTTTCCATAATATAAATCTCCTAAATTAAACTTTGTAAGTTGATTCAGGCTCAAGTGCAATCCAGTATTCTATATCACTACTCTTGTTTTTATAATGACTTATATTTTTAGAGGAAACCTCTACATCATAAGTTCCATCAAGTAATTTAAGATTTTCTACTTTAAAGAAAAAGTTAAACTCACCATCACTTTGAGTATCGACATCTAGAGAATAGTTATTTGCAGTATCATTCTTTTTGTTTTTTACTGTAAGTGAAGAACCACTACCATTTTTTTCTAACACCATATCAGGCGCTCCAATGGCAGATGCAGCTCTTTTGAGTTTAGACAAATCTTCATTACTCATTGTAAACTTAACTTCATTAGAAGGCATAGTAATCATTTTACTAGGACTTGTAACTACTGATGGGTCTGAATAAAAATACTTCATCTTTGTAGATGGATTATTCTCTTCAGTTATTGTTACATATGAATCAGAAAAATCTAGGATAGGTTCTGAAAATAAAGACAGAGCTCCTAGAAATTCGTTGAGGTCATATATTGCAATTTCTTGTGGAAATGTTTCTTCCACAGTTGCACGAGCAACAATGTTTTTCATAGCAGACATTGTTGTCATTTCACTACCTTGTTTAATAACAAGGTTTTGATTTATCGTTGAAAAGTTCTTCAATACAGAAGTTGTGTGATTACTTAGTTTCATTTCGTTTCTCCAATTTATCTACATTTAATGCGATAATACCATAATGTATTACTTTTAACAAGTCATTTCTGTCCTTGCCATTCTTTTTTCCATATCGTTGTGCATACTTGAGTATGTTACCGATACAGAAACCCTCACCATGACCACTATCAATAATGAACTCAGTAGCCTGAAACTTGTTCTGACTATAATGTTCTTTATATGTTCGGTCAATATAAGACTTCAACTCTGTCAAAGTCTTATCTTCATCATATTTGTAATCTATCACTATTTAACTTCCTCTCCAGTTATTTTATTTACTTTTTTTCTACCACGAAACTGTGATATAACATTTTCTTTTTCTTCTGATGTCATATCTCCAAAGGATTTACCTTTTACTTTAAAATTTTGATTATTAAAGAGATTTACATTTGATGAAAAAGTTCTTCTTTCACCCTCACCAAAAAATGGATTAACAGAATGTCTTAACCAATTTGGAAAAAGAATAAGAGTTCCAGCTTCTGGTTTTACATATTCTTCTGTAACAGGCTTTAATGCAACAACATCTCTCATATTATTATTTCCCCAAGTGAAATAAGTATAACCATCTACAACTCCACTCGCATGATTAATATCAACTCCACCACCAAGTTCTGATGGGTCTGGTAATTTTTGAATACACTCTGGAACTTTTAGATATAGTATCATTGAAAGTCCTGCCTCAGTTCTACAGCCATGGTCGTGTAACGGATTATAATCACCAGCGTAACTATGAACTGTCCATGCTTCAAATGCATCAGCAGTTACATCTTGACCCCAACCATGTCGTAAAAAAGACTTACATGATGAGTCAAGTATCTTTTTAAATTCAGAACCAACACCACCATCAAATAAATCAAAGTTAAGTTGTGCAGACCTTTTATCACGATTGATTTGTCCAACTAATCCATCTGAATAATCATCATTTGCTGGAATAACCACTTTATCAATATGGTCATTAAGTTCATCAATAACAGTTAGAGGTATCTCTACTTTCATCATGTGAACTGCAAGTTTAGTTCTCATAGCAGCAGTAATACCTGGCTTTTCTAAATTATGTTCTTTTACAATTCTTTCATATTCTTCAGAACCCTCTGGGTATGTTTGACCATCTGGCATTTTAACTTTTTTCTTTGGTGGGTCATCTGGAGAAACTTGTTCTGTAATAATTTCTGGTTTTACTTCAGATGAAGTAGATTGTTCTTTATCTATTTTGGCTTCTGCGCCATCTTGTATACCATCTGGTGGTAAATCAAACATTTTTAATCCCATAATATAGGCTCCTTATCTAAATTTAGATTTGTTATTGTCACTATAGTAACACAAAGAGGGATTGTTTGTCAACCCCTCTTTGTTATTTTTTTTATTTAATTGTAATGAGTCTTGGTTTCTTTTCCTCTGGAATAATCTTCTCCAAAGAAATTTTCAAAAGACCATCTTGTAGTTTGGCATCTTTGACAATAATGTCATCTGCAAGTGTAAACTTTCGATTAAACTTTCTATATGAGATTCCTCTATACAAATTGTTTTCATCATCTTCATTCTCTTTTACTGAACGAATAGTTAATACACCATCTGCAACTTCAACTTCAATATCTTTTTTACTGAAGCCTGCAAGTGCCATTTCAATATCATAATTATACTCACCATCTTTTCTAATGTTGTAAGGTGGGTAGCCTGTTGATGTAGAATTGTTGTCTACATAGTTTTGTAGTTGGTCGAAAACTCTATCGAAGCCAACAGCATAAGGCGTTAATTGATTGAAATTGTCGAATAGACTTAAATTAGTTCTTACCATTTTTTTCTCCTTATAAAAGCAAGATTAAAACGACAACCCATTATGGCGTTGTCTATATTATATATAAGGATTGTAACCCTAGATTACAACCCCTACATTAACTTTTTTTTTGAACCTAGAACTGAGGTTCTTCAGTTGGAATATCTTCCTCTATTTTTTCTTCTAGAGGATTAATCCCAGCATCAATCTTGGAGTATAAGTCCAAGAAAGAATCTTTTGTGTCATCATCAAACCTTGCAACACAAAGTTCGATTGACTTCTTTTTATCTTTGAAGATTGAAAAAGACTTTGCAATGTGGTCTAATCTTCTAGTTGATATCAACTCATCAACTCCACCATCAAAGAAAGTTTTTCTAATCACTTCTGACCAAGTAACCAAGTTCTTGGCAAAGTCATCATCTACAGAACCATACTTTTTCATAGAACCTAAAACAATCTTTTGTTCTACTGAACTAGCAGGATATGGTTGTTCGATAGTGATTGCAAACCTCTCAAGGAAGGCCTCATTCAAAATGTTAGTTCCAATGAATCTACCATCTTCTGAACCTTTACCTTTAGTATTGGCAGTAGCCATCACATTGAAACCATCTTTAGGAGTAACCCACTTGTTTACTTTTTTCAAGTAAACACCTTTACCCTCAAGAACTGGTTGTAAACACATTAACTTGTTAGAACCTAAATCACACTCATCTAATAAAAGAGTGCAACCTCTTTCCATCGCTTCGATAACTGGCCCAGGCACAAACTTAGTTTCACCATTAACCAATCTAAAACCACCAAGTAAATCATCTTCGTCAGTTTCGATAGTGATATTAACTCTGATTAATTCTTTTTTCATATCAGAGTGAACTTGTTCAATCATAAGAGTTTTACCATTACCAGACAAGCCAGTAACAAAAACTGGATAGAATATTCCAGACTTTACAATCTGTTTAATATCCTTGAAATGTCCCCAAGGCACAAAACCCTCAAACTTACTTGGAACTAAATTTTGTTTTTCCATATTAGTTGCAACCAAATTTACAACACTTTGTGGTTGTTCTTGAACAACTGTTGGTTGTGGAATAACTGTTGGTTGTGGAATACTAGGAACATCAACAGGCAAAGTAAATTTACCATCTTGATACATTTTAGATTGTTTGATATGTCCAACACCAAAACCACTCCTACCTATTTTTTTCACAATAGACTTAACTTGAGTCTCTGTGATTTCAGAACCACCACCAAACTCATTGGCGGCTTCTATGATAAAACTTTCAATTGCTTTCATAATTAAACCTTTCTCTCTATTTTCATCATACCTTTAAGCTAACACAATAATTTAGACTTGTCAAGTCCCTATATAAGTCATTGTTTTTATTCAATTTTATATAGGGGCTAAATTTATTATTTTTAATTTTTTGCGAATCACTTGTCATTAAGCAACCATCTTTATAAAGTTATTAAGTAATGGTCTATTGACAATTTTTGCATTAGACATTTTTGCAAAGGCACGTTTTAGTTGACCTTTGTTATAAGTAACTCCATCTTCTAAATCAAGTTCTGAGTCCATATCTAAATTACCTAATCCAGGCAACAAGTAAGTGGTATCAAAACCTAGAGCCTTTGGAATAATTGCTACATTTTCTTTTCTAATCTTTTTTACCATCTCGGCAGATTCTCTCCAACCGACATTGTATCCCATAACATATCTGACATTATCTTCAGAAACATTACCTTTTCTTCCAGACCCAGCGATAAAGAAGTTTACTAAACTCATGTCTGAAACTTTTTGTCTTAACAACTCTAACAAAGCCTCAGTTTGGTCTTGTCTTGAACTTTTTTCTGAAACAACTTTATTTCCATTTTTCTTATCAATATAAGTTGTTACTGTTTTTCCATAACAATTACTTACACCCTCATTACCCTCAATCCACTTTTCATCTCTTTTGAACATAACAAACTTTCTAACGTCATTACTAGAACCATCAGTAAGAAATACAGTATGAACTTTCTGAATACCTCTTGAGTTTTTGAACTCTGGCACTATTTGCATTGCAGAGATAATTGCAGAGTTTAGTGGAGTTCCACCTAAATTATAATGTGTTGGACATTTATATGGATAACCATCAGTTCTCCAATCTCTATAAGTCCATTGAGAAGCAATCATGTAAAGATTATGCATCATGTTAAACTCTTGATTGTTTTTCATTTTGTCTGAAAAGAAATGTAATAATCTAAGGTCATTTACATCTAACTCACCAGACCTAAACTCTTGGATTTTAGTATCTCTATCAACATATCTTTTATATAAATCTGTAAAAGCATAAACATCAAAAGGGATATTTACTTTCTTACAAAACCAAATCAAATTATATAACTGATTTAAAGTTCCCTTTAAGTTTCCAGCCATTGACCCAGACCAATCTAAGAACATTACTAATCCATGATTTTTTGCCCCAGGCAATGTGGTAACTTTTGCAAATATATCATCATTAAACTTGTAAGTATGTAACTGACCCATATCAAGCATACCAGTTTTTGAAGTGGTCGCTCTTGCATAAGCATCAGCAGACTTTTTCATCTCAAACTCTTTGACCATATAGGCAACAGTTTTCTTGCTATCGTTTTTAGACTTTTCAAGTTCTTCTTTTGTCTTGTTGAAATATCTATCTTCGTATTGACTTTCTTTTTTATACCAATCATTTAAATCTTCTAAAACTTTAGAAATAGGAACTATTGTTTTTTTCAAATCCATCTCTGGAATAAAAGCAGTTTTATAATCTTTTCCATTATCATCTAAAAGTTTCTTAGATGACTCGTTCCAAGCATAGTCAGTAGAAGCGACAGGCCCATCAGACTTACCACCCTCAGAACCACTTGTTGATTTTTCTGTTTTTTCTTCGTCTTTACTATCATCAGTTTTATCAGTATCAGAACCAGCATTTTTGGTTTCATCTTTTTCAGAATCTTCTACACTATCATCAGAACTATCAGAACTAGAACTTTCGTCATCTGACTCTTCTGACTCTTCTGATTCTTCCAATCCTAATTCTTTCATTACTTCTGAAGTTTCTTTATCTTGACCAGCACTAGGACTAGGAACTGTATCAACTTGATTATTTCCATCATTACCACTAGCATTTTGTTGTTCTTGATTTTCACCTTGTGATTCTTTGTTCTCAGAAACGTATTCGTATAACTCTTTTGCAAGGTCTATAACATCTTGAGGAGTCTTAGTTTGATTTGCTTTTTGAACCCAGACTTTTTCTGCATCTGAAAATGGAACATCTATATGATGTTTAAAATGTAAATTAATTCTATCTATAAGATTGTATTTTGCAATATCTTTACCAACTGTCTCAAAAAAGTTTTGTGCGATTAACTCTTTATAACCTTTGTTAAATACTCTAACTGAGCCTGGATATTTCTTTTGGACTAACTTTTCAATTCTAACATCTTCTAAAACATTAACAAAAGAAAACTCAATCTTTTCTTCTTTAACTTGCTCCATCATTTCTAGTGGAGTCCATAAAGCATGACCAACCTCATGTAACGTCATCAAGTCTTGAATATTCTTAGACATATCTTTCCAAATTGGAAGCGACAGTTCTCTATTCTTAACATCAAACATTGCAGTTTGTTGATTTCTATGAACTACATGAATATCTTCTTCAGCAAGTAATTTCGCAAGTGTTGATAAATCTCTCATATTCAATCTCTTTCTCTATTATGTATATAGAGTAACACAGAAATTAAAGTATGTCAAGTCACCTAAAAATATTCAATAAAATCAATGACTTAGTTTTATTACTTTCTACCAATGAAGCGAATCACTTGCGAATCACTTTTGTCAAATAGATACCAACAACAATTTTCTTTGCCTGTGCTTTTAGTATCTGGTATCCATTGAATCCTACCCACACTAACTATCTTTTTTAGTAAAGGTAAATACTGAACACTTTGTTTAGTATGCATCCAATCAGAATCAAACAATAACCATGTCGGCCTAAATGCAGTAAAGTATTCAATCATAGGATGTAATATTTTTCTATCCCAAGGCGGATTTGTAATAATATAATCACATTCTAAAAATTCATTCTCACCTAAATCTCTGAAGTGTTTAGTGTGAATATCTTTTTTCTGTGGTTCAATATCTGACGCCCACGAACACCAACCATCCTCCACCAAAGTTTCAATGTGATTTACTAATGCACCATCACCAGCACAAGGTTCTGCAAATGCAAACTTTTTTGGTAGATGTGGAATAAGAGGTTCTACGGCCTGCCAAGGTGTGGGATAAAAATCTCTACCTCTTCTTACATATTGACTTCTTTTTCCCATTTTCTTCCTCGTAAAGAATTAATGCAATTAGAGCATAGTTTGCCATATCAACTAAAGTATCTTTAATACTTTCATCTTTTACTTCTAGTTTTTCTTTCTTTGCAAAACCCATAATACGACTAAACTTATCTCCAATACGAACACAACAACCTTTCCATGCTGGAATACCAGCCATTTCACAAGTTCTAAAGTTTGCAAATACATCTTCTACAGTTGCATAGTCATGTCGTTTTGCATTATGAGTTTTCTTCATTTCTTCTAACAATTGATAAAATCGTTCACTTTGATTCATTATACTACCACCCTACTAAAATTCCTTATCTTTTCAAATTTAATTGTGCTTCTAAACTTATCTACAAGAACATCTTGTTTATGACTTATTACGAACACATTTTCTCCACTTAGTGTATTCAATATTTTTAAAAACTCATCTGTTCCAGTTCCGTCAAGTGAACTGTCAAATATTTCATCTAATATAAGTAGATTTGTATTTGTAGAGTTTTTCATCTTTGCAACAGCTCTCCAAGTAAAAAGTAATGCAAGGTCTATTCGCATTTTCTCACCCTCACTAAAAGATGCATAAGTAAACTCATCACGATATCTTGACTTAATTGTTTCCTCAAAGTTTTCATCAAGAGTAAAGTTGACATAGAACTCCATAGATGTTAAATACTTGTTGATAAGTTTATTCA
>VMHT01128264.1_pt1 | contig 10422 bp, 12 predicted proteins | sample 4693611 | NCBI WGS metagenome assembly VMHT01 (sample SAMN12280063, study PRJNA550983) | marine metagenome | isolation source: seawater sampled from same location over 5 years 0.02-0.2 micron viral filtrate | place: USA: collected off the coast of southern California halfway between the port... ...
CTTCTGCCGCTACGTTACCGCCTTTCGCATAAGTCATGGGCATAACCATGCCGCCTCTATTCATAATCGCGGGTTTGTACATGCGCGGGGGTATCGTACCTCTGCCGGGATCCATAAGCGGCTTCGCATCTGGCATCACATTTGGCATCACATCAAGGCGGTCAGCCGAGGTGTATCGCGTGTCGTTTATGGGTGGCGTTCTTTCGCGAGTAGGTGTGGGCCGTCCACCCGCAAGTTGCGGAAGCGCCCCTGCTGGTAGCAAACCAAACTCCACAGGATTGGGCGCGGGTTGCCCCATTCTTCTCGCAATCTCTGCTTCTATATTGTATCTGCCAGTGGCCGTTTCTTGCGTCAACGGCGTCAACGGTACACCTTTACGGTTTTTGGCTTCGTCGTAAGCTAATTTAGCCAATACGGCACCGATACCACCTATTCCTAACGCTCTACCAAATGAGGGTTGTCCTTCCCCACCAAAACCAAGGGCGCTGCCTATTCGTTGAAGCACATTTTGGCCGTCTGGCTGGCCAGATGCAGCGCTTGCTAAACTGTTCATAATTTCAAGCGGAGACTTGCCCTTACCCAACTGTGCATCTATTTGCTCTGCCAATTTTGGATCAGCTTTCGCAATAGCATCTAACTGATCCATAGCTGCTAACGGATCTGTACCAAAAACACCCTGGCCACCGGGAAGCCCAGCACCGCTCATCACGCTCCTAATAGTCCCAGTCGGATCACTAATCAGACTACCGACTCCGCTTGCTATGTTGCTGGGTAAATTGGTCGCCAAATCTCCCAAGGCTCCTGGCACTTGTGAGCCTAAACTTGCCAAACCACTTAGGAAGCCTCCCTCACCACCAGCTTTTGTGATGTTTGCTATGGCTCCAGCGTCTCCAAAGATCTTTGGGCCAGTTGCGAGAGTTGCTAAAGCCAGTGGACTTGCTTCACCGGTGGCAACTTTGTAGACCGTATCGGCTTTTGCAATCAGTGCAGCAGGTGCTTGCCAAGGACCGGGGACGAACTGCGCGACTTTGGCGACAGGTCGGACAACTTTCTTGAATAGTTTTTTGCCGAACTTAGCAATTTTTTTGAGGAAGAATTCTTCAAGCCCAGTTTGAGGGTTCAATGAGGCGATGCCTAACCCCACCACATATTCTTCTGGGTTCAACCCTACCTTCTTAAACCGATTCTCAACGGCGGATTCAAACTGAGGATCGTCCATCATCTCAGCAGGAAGCACCACTTCGCCGGGCGTGAGGTGAGCTAGTGTGGAGTCACCACCGCGACCAGCTTGAGAAACTTGTAATGCTGCGTCAGCAAGAGGAGCGGTTTGGCTTATTTGAGCGGCTTCAATAAGCTGCTCTGCCTTTCTGGCTTCAAAAGGATCTTCAGCAGTGTCTCGAGCAACCATCAGTTCCTCAATAGCTTGTCGTAGGTCAGCATCTTTATCGACAGGCTCTTGCATGGCCGACGTATATTCCATTGACTCTTCTTGCGTCAAAGGATCTTCAACCATCCCGCCTTCCTCAAAGCGCATTGGGCTGGTTGGCTCCATCATGTTCTGTATCCGAGCTTCTAAAAACCTATTCATGATATTGTCACCGTTACCGCTCCTATACCAAACGTAGCTCCCACACCGATAGGATATGTCTGATGATTATACAAATCCCGAAACGCAGTGCCATCAAAAGCCTGATGGATGCTCGTGGTTGAATTGAATATTATCGCACCTGTCGCAAACTGTAACTCACTGATTTCTGTTGCGTTGAAGTGTGGCGAAATGGTTATGTCTACGCCACTGAGGTTCAATTCCAAAACACGAATGAGGCGGTTGAAGGTCGCTGAATCAACTGACTCTCCTTGAGCGAGTGGTAACCTCGTCTCAAGTAGTTTGCTCACGATCTCCTGCCGCTGGGTTGTATGTCAATTCGCGTGGAACCTAAACGCCACTTATATCCAGTTTGGTTGATAGCGTCATTGTCATCATCGCTTTCAAATCTGAAAACCACTTGGCGCGCCCTAGTTCTCAGAGAAGAAAACGTGCTGGTTTGTGACACTTGCGTAGTGGAGTCAGTGGATAATGATTGTCCGGGGAAATCGCGACGCTTTACAACAATGTTCATCGCTGGCGTGTTTGAAACAGTTGGATCAACTTGAAATTTCATATCTGGGATAATTTTCTTAACGAAGCTGTAGTTTTCACCGGAGGCGATGTCTAAATCACCAGATTCAATAAACACCCCACTCATCGGCGAGCCGTTATCGTCATATCCCTTTTCATGTTCAAACAAACAGTTGGTGCCAGAGGTTTGCGCTCCGGCTCTTGGCAAATCCTCAATTCCACTATCTAACCAGCTATAACGAACCAAGCTGCCTACGCTCCAGTTGCCTTCTTCGTAGTTGTAAATTACATATCTGCTTATCTCACCAGTAGCATCCTCAAGGCTGGGATAGAAAAACCACATTTCGCCATATTCTGTATTCATGCCCATAAAACACTTGAACGCTTGACCTAAATCAAGATCGTTGAAAACGTATTCTTGTACGGCGCATGAAAGTTTTTGCACTGCTCCGTTGTAAAAATAGAATGAAGTTTTGGATGCGAAATAAACGCCGTTGGGGCTGTTTACCGCTGCCTTTGGCCCGATCAAACCACTGCCTTCGTTCACCAAATTGATTGCGAAGGTCAACGGCGGCCCAATGAAGTTCATGCTGTATAAGCTGGTGTCAGTCCAAATTAGGATTTCTTGACGCGACTTGATGCCGCCCACGATGAACGATCCAGTAGACAACCTTACGCTTCCCGCTGAATTGGTGGCTGTTGGCTCAAAATCCAGTTCATCCTCAGAAGATGAGAATGCGACAAGCATCGGATCAATGACTCCAGTGCGAGATCCGCTCGAAATTGGGTCTGCGCCTAACACCACTAAATGCCTATCGGTTTCTGATGTTATGACTTGGAGCGCCACTGTCGGCACCAAATTAGCTCCAGTGATTCCAGAAAGCTGTAAAGCTCTTATTGAGGTTCCGTTGTTTTCCACCCAACGGAATATCCCGGCTCCGCGTGGGTTGATGATCAGATTTTCACCAAAGTTGTCGTGCGTCCACACCCTTAACTGATTGGTTGAACTGATAGCACTTGCTGAACCCCAAGCTCCGCTACTCCAAGTTCCCACGCCCCAGCCAGAGCTAGAGACATAAGTATCAAGACCTACGTTTATTTGGTATGCGCCGACTACAGAACTGCCACCGTTTCCGCTGTCACTACCACTAGCGGTAACCGTTGCGCCGCTTGTATCTTTCGCGGTGATTTCATAGGTATTCGTCGCAGTAACCAGAGATATTTGATACTCCTGGTTCAACACATCAGCCGTTACGTTTCCGCCTAACGTTGCCGCTCCAGAAAAAGTTACGAAATCGTTGGTCACCGCCCCATGGCTAGTGTCAGTGACTGTAATCGTGCTTGATCCGTTAGTAGCTGCAAAAGTTACATCACCAGCGGATGTGGTAACTCTAATTGGTGTGACATCGTAGTATGCGTCACCTTCTTCCACATAATATTTGAAGGTGGTGCCGATTCCTTGATAGCGAGTGCCGCCCAAAGAAATGAAAGAGTGCAAAGCTCTAGCCAAACCCAAAAAGGTATTGGTTCCGAGTTTTTGCCAGCCTCCGACTTTTTCTACTAAGCCTTTTCGGAAGCGCACAAGGTTGCCGTCAACCCATCCGCCTCCTGCCGAATAGTCGGTTGACTCTTTATCTATACCAGCACGAAAATCCAGTTTTTGCAGTGGCATTAGGCATCAAGCTAAACGGATGATTGCGCCAGTGGCGGTAGGAGAAGGAAACACTACAGTGAAATCTCCTGCTGTACTTGTTTTGTCACCACCAAAGTCCACGGCAGCTATCGCCTTATTGGAATTGGTGGAGTTATAAAGTAGCATACCTCTCGCAGTCACTGTGGCTGTGCCAAATGTGAAATCGCTGAAATCACATACCGCCACCGAGCCTGATAAGGTTGGAGTGACGTTAGTAAGAGAGCCACCTCCAGAACTATAGTTAGTTCCAGAAGATTGACCTGTCGTTACGAACGCAGTGGTTCCAGCACCCAACGTCGCGGATGAGGTATAAAGGGCCAGCTTTATGGTGTCAGCCCCGTTTGTGAGATTGTGTCCTTCAACCAAAAGTTCTTGCTTGAAAGAGTTGCAGATAGCGGATGTGATGGCGATGGCGCACCTCCTATTTAATCTAATTGCTTCACTATGTTCGCCATCTCTTCATGTCCTTGGCTCGCGAGCAAGCCTCTTATTGTCACACGATCTGAAGCGATGGCGTTCTTGATGCCTAGCAATATTAGTTGATTAACATCCTTTCGGAAAGCCTCGGCTTGCTGCCGTATGTGGGGTGCAGCTTGCGAGGAAATGCCCACTATTTTGTTTGTGATCTGCTCTGCCCAGAACTCCGCATCATGGCCTCGATTATGTGTGGTTGAGACCATGACTTGGCCTAGTCCCAAGCCTATTTTATCTTCTAGCATGATTACCCTTTGTATGGTTCTGGTGACGATGGGACTTCTACAGTGGGAAGGTTATGCTTTTTGACCATTTTCGCTAATTCTGACCGATCACAAACCATCCACTCATCTGCTGGCGTGGGCATCGCCACCTTTGGGTTATCAAGCCTATGATACCCATACAGTCTTTCCTCCAAAGGCACGTTTTGATCCAGCAATGAAGATCTAGGACTTACGCCCACAGTTATGTTGCTGTTGATGCACTTACAAATCCAAAACTCAAGGCACGCTCTCCCTGCTTCAGCAAAGTGCAAATTGTGTTTATACGAAAAATCCATGCCAAAAAGGTCTATCTGATTGACCTCATTCCACAACGCGAACGCCAAAGCGTAAGCTGTGGTGTTATTCATGTACGCGCAGCGCTGATCTTCAATTACTTCTTCAAGCGGATATTCAACAAGTGCTGGCACTCGCTCATCCAACTCGCAGGTGTAAATTGGTTTTGTGTAAGAAGGTAACACTCGACGCATCACTTCGGTTTGATTACCAGCATCTTCGGTATCGAGGAACCTGCTCACTGGATCCATCATGAACACGCGATCTAGCTCAAAAACCGACAGCGCAGAGTTGATACCCCACACTTCGTCCCAAGTTTTGCTGTTTTCAACTCCAATCACATAGTCTATTTGACTAGCACCAAGACCAATGATTGCGACGTTTTTGCCTTTAAGACTCTCTATTTTTTCCACTAAGTAACCCCAGACCGTAGTAAGTCATAACGGAACTCATCTCTGGTGTTCCGCCCCTCTGACAGATTCTTCATCCGGGCTATGCCCTCTTTGAATCTGCTCTCAAAGGTGCCTACTACGTCTGCGGGTTCTTTCAGAAAAATTGCAGCCTCAACCAATGCGCCATACAGCAGCGGATCTGGATGATCAGTGCTGAGAATAGTTGTTCCGCTTTCAGCGCCAGCCGTCAACGAATTTGGTTTGTGAAGATAGTGCAACTCAACCGAATATCCTGAGTCTGGTATTGGCGCAAGCTCAAAAGCGGTATCGTCAAACAGACTGTAATATCTGGGCCTTCCGGTCACCGTCGTTGTTGGGGAAAACTCCTTAATGAACGATGGGTGCTTAAATTCCAAATAGTAGTATCGGCTTGAGTCGATCACCGCTAGTGAGAAGGGCGCAAAAAAGTCGCTTGGCGTTGCCAAGAACCGATTGCTAGATGTTACGCTGCCATTGACGTTTTTACGTTGTTCTGGCAGTTGCACCATCTTAAAAATGCGGTTCTCACTCTCTTGAATGAAAGTGTTGATGTTGTTATTGAAAGTCGTTTCATCAACTTGCAAATAATCTTTGACCGCGCTTTTGAGCGTTGCGAATGTAAAACTCATGTAATAGTCACCGTTGGAGTGCCAACACTAGCTGAAAGTCCAAATGTTTGCAAAGTTGTACCGAGTTTTGCATTCCCAGTATTCGCGTAAACCATAAAAAAGTTGCCGTCGTTACCATCCGCCGCTTGATCTGGTCGCGCATCTCTTAACGCTTGCGGGTCTTTGGGCGCTGGTTTGGGATCTAATTGTGGATGCTTCGGACTCCACTGATCTGGCCCAACCAACAGTCCATCCCAAGTTTTCTTCATATCACGCAAACGATATCTGAAACCTGTGATATCACAAATTCCATACGCTCTTTTGTTACTTGCGAAGGACATTACGGCGTGTAGTAGTTGCGAACATCAGGAGCAATACGGAAGGACGCTCTTTCTTCATCCTGGCTCAACGCGCGGGTAAACTCTTCTTCATACAAAGCCTTCAGCATTTGCACCTTTTCGGGTGCGCGCTTCAGTGCGAGATAATATGCCAAACCCGCAGTCAAACAAGGAAAGAAGCGAAAGGGCATCTCCATTGTGTTCGCGCCTACATCAGCATCATCCATGCGGCTCAAAACGTTGAGATGAACGACATAGGTGCTATTTTTGTCTGGCGCTGGCCAAACCGTCACAGTGGGAGAAAGCTGCTTATCAACGAAATACTGGTTTGGTTTGCCAGTAGAAGACTTGGTTGAGATGTTCGCGTATTCCGCTCGAGATAAACGGCTCAAAGGGACATCAGTAGTCGTGCCTTGAAGAGTCTCGCGAATGAAAACATCTACTACGTCGATAGTAGCTGTAGGGTTGGTGCTATCAATCGTGTAAGTTGCAGTGTCCTTGACCATGGAAATGGTTTTCTGGCTGATCGTCCATTGATTCAAGCCTCTGTTTGCCCATTCCGCTAACAACAAATTCATTGAGCGCGTAGCACTTTGCAGATCATATCCAGTGCGTAGCTCTAAGCCACAACGCTCAAACGCCTCTTCGATATAAATTGCTACATCTGGTTCAAAACTTTTCGTGCCGCTTGTTGCCATTACTTCTTACCTTTTTTCGGCGTTTCATCTTCAGCGTACAAGTTGTTGAAAATTTGTTGAGTATCAAGCGTGTAGTCTAAATCGGATTTTGAATAATGGATATACTGTGATGGTCGGAAATCTGGCGCGCCCTCCCCGGTTTCAAACCATGCTGGATGGGTGACTCTTACTCTGTTGTTGGGCAAAGCGATGATGTTTCCTGTCCATGGCCCAGCATCAAGCAACTCCATAACATGCGACTGTTTGTGCTGTGCTGGATCATCAGCGATTTCGTTTTCTGCATAATCTACGGTGAAAAGGTATTTCGCTGGATATAACTCTCCGTCAACTTTCGCCAGCCACGGACAGGGTGTGCAGCGATCCAACACATAAACAGCGTGGTTATAAGAAGAACAATCCCAAGGTTGCGCCGCCCAGACAGCCATAGGCTCTGGCCACTCCTCAAAGTGCGTATCGCCAACCAACGCAGTGATTGGCATCCTCGCCCACATCGCTCCACCCGTAACATTCGGCTCATTCTCTTCGTCATAAGTCTCTGCACCAGTAAATATAACTTGGAAGCTCAGACACCGAGTCGGCATGGTTGTCACAGCAATCGCCATCGCGTGTAAAAACTCGCCATGGTATTTTTGATGGTTGTGCGTGTACTCCTTCCTCACCCAGCATTTGAAGTGAGGAATATTCGATTGTAGGTATGGCACTTATCCTTAACCAAACAAACCTGTATTTTTCTTTGAGGGGCCACGACCTTTCAGCGCACCACCAGCAGCATAGCCTTTAGTCTTCATCTTGCCGCCTTTGGCCATGCCTTTGGTCTTCATTTTTCCACCCATTGCCATGCCTTTGGCTTTCATCTTGCCGCCTTTTTTCATGCCCTTGGCTTTCATGGCACCGCCTTTCATCATGCCTTTAGCCTTCATGGCACCGCCTTTCATCATGCCTTTAGCTTTCATTCCACCACCCTTTTTCATTTCTACTGCTCCAGTTGTAAAAAGTTTTGCTTCGAGATCGCTGACCGCGCCTTTGGTTTCATTCACTAACTTGCGAGCTAAAGGCACAGTAATTTTACTTGCTGCGATGTCATTGATTTTTTTTGCAGCTTTGCCCACAGAACCAAAAGTTTTTTTGGCTTGTCGGGCAATTTCCTGCGGACTCGCCCCTTTTACGTTTTTACCCGCTCTTTTTGATGGCATTTGTGTCTCCTAGCTTCTTGGGACTTTCGTCATTTTTTGTTTACTGGGCATGATCGCCCCACAACCCTTACTTTGAACCAATACAGCACCGCCCTGCGCTGCGAACGTTTTGACGTTAGTAGGTTTGCCACCAACCCCTTGTTTCTTCGCACGTTTTCGCGTGACTGCTGATTTGATTTCGCCCTTGCTCATCTTCGCTGCGGTTGCAGCCGGGACACATTTTGGGTATCCGCGTTTACTGTCCTTCGTGCTTTTGCGTCCACACTTCTCAAAACCGCCACCTTTCTTGGGCGCAGAGATATCAACCCAATTGCCTTTTGAGCCTTTGCCGAACCACTCGCTCAAGCCGCCTTTGGTTTTAGCCACGAGGCACCCTCGTCTGCTTCTGCTTGTTAGGCATGATTGCTCCACAGCCCCTTGATTGCACTAAGACGCTGCCACCCTGGCTCATGTTTTTGGCCATGCTCTTAGCAATTGCGGTGCCTCTTGCTCTTTCATACTTTGAAATCTTACCGTCTTTATCCAAATCGCTCTTTTTTGCATCAAAGGCCACTTCACCGCCTTCCGCTTTTTTGGTGCCTTTGTACTTGCCGCCCATGCGTTTGTATTCTTTCACCATGTACCCGCTAGAATACGCTGATGGCCAAACATCAAATTTAGCTTTAGCTTTTGATCGCGCTTTCCGATACAGCGACGGATTGGCAACATTCTTTGGCACATCGCTCGCAGATCCACCCTTCTTGAGTTTGATAGCCTCAAGTGTCTCAGCTTGTTTTGCGTGAGTGTTACTCGCTTTTTTCAGAGCCTTGGCTACTTTTTGTATTTTTTCTTTTGGCATTATCGTAGTCTCCCGTATTGCTGCAAACCAACCTGCGGAACAAACCTTGACGGGGGTTGAGCTACTGCTGGGGGTGTTCTATTTGCTGCAACTACCGCTGCTTGGGCGGCTTGCGTTGCACCAGGATTGATCGTTGCTATGCCTCCGTTCACGGCAGGAGGTGCTGCAATCGCCACACCCGACGAATCCAACTGGCCCTGGCCCATCTCATTGCCAACGTTGAAGTCATCAATGTAAGGAGTCGCTCCCATTTCAGCAGCGCCTTCAGTTGTTGGCAGTCGAGTTCCTCCGCGACCTTGGTAATTGTCAGCGAAGTCAATTTGGTCTTGCACACTACCGCCCGGTATGTAACCCATTTGGTCAGCCATACCGTCCGATATGTTCACCCCTTCGCTTCCGCCAGTGTAAGGCACTCCCCCAGCGCCGACTCCCGCTGATACGTTGGGATTAACGCCGCCTTGTGGCATTTGACCCAATATGTCGGCGGTTATTTGTGAGCGTAATGCTTCAACGTCTATCTGCTCTGGTATTGAGCCTTGAATCTGTTGCAATTGTGTTTGAATTGGGTCTAAAGCAGAGGTTATTGCTGTCTGACGCTCTTGTTGAATATTCGCTGGATCCAATTGAGATTCTTGAAGCGCTTGAACCCTTTGTTGCAAGCCTTCTCGCTGTGTTTGTCCAGTTTGCAGAGCCTCTTCAACCAATCGGCCAGTGGCTTGGTAATCTCCGCGAAATTTCTCTAAATCCTCCAGAGAAGCTCTGCCAGATAAAGCGGCAGACAAGTCTTCTTGCGTCACACCTTGGTCTTCTAATAGAGCAATCTGTTGCGCTAGTTCTGCGCGTTCCTCTGACGCTGACGCAACGAAGTTTTCAGATTGTTCTGATATTTCAGCAATTCGTGCTTGGATTTGATCCACAGGGAGAGTGTCTACTTGCTCTTTGAGTGTAGATATCTGCCCTTCTAGGTTTCCTACGATCTGCTCTCTTTCGTTTCGCAAGTTGTTCGTAGTTTCTACAGCTTCTTCGCCTACTGAGTTAGAAACCGCTTTCAATTCGTCGGTAAGTCCGTCAATCCTTCCTTGAACTAGATCAACCGCGCCTTTTTGATTTTCTCTTAACTCTGCGGACAGCTTTGCTTGTTCCTCAGAAATGGTTTTTGAAATGCCACCCAAGTCTTGAGTTAAAGAACCAATTCTTCCCTGCAAGTCCTCAATGACTGTGCCTTGGTCTGCGACTTCTGCCGACGCCGCCTCTCTAGCTTCTGCTATTCGCCCTTCCAAAGTTTGTGTCAACTCTGACCGAGACTGAGCAGCCGCATCAGCAGCGCTCGCGGTTTCTTGTGCTAATTCTTCTCGTAAGTCGCTTATGGCTTTTGCTCGCGCGTCTTCTTGCGCTTTCTCTATTGCCCTTTGTTTTTCAAAAACATCAGTGAATTGCTGTTTGATATCACCTTGCGAAAAATCAGGGCGGTCT
>VMHT01142287.1_pt1 | contig 10422 bp, 8 predicted proteins | sample 4693611 | NCBI WGS metagenome assembly VMHT01 (sample SAMN12280063, study PRJNA550983) | marine metagenome | isolation source: seawater sampled from same location over 5 years 0.02-0.2 micron viral filtrate | place: USA: collected off the coast of southern California halfway between the port... ...
ATGAAAAAAAAACCAAAATATTTTATTCTTGATGTTGATGGAGTTTTAACTGATGGAAAATTTATTTACTCTGATAAAGGAAAAAAATTCAAAGTGTTTGGTCCTCATGATCATGATGGTTTAAAAATTATTAAAGAGTTCATAAATATTGAGTTTATAACAGCTGATAAAAATGGATATACAATAACTAAAAGAAGAGTTGTTGATGATATGAAATTTAAATTAACTTTAGTTTCAGAAAAAATTAGAATTAATTATCTTGAAAAAAAGTTTGGCTTAAAGAATATTATTTATATGGGAGACGGTATTTTTGATGCAGAAATTTTAAAAAAAAGTTTTTATGGAATAGCTCCAAAAAATTCAAGAATAGAAGCTAGACAATCAGCAGATTTTATTACCCAAAGTAATTCTGGGGAAGGTGCGGTATTGGATGCATGTTTAAAAATTAGAAATAAATTTTTTTAAATAATGAAAAAAATTATATCAATTACCATTCCAACTTTTAACAGAGAAAAATCCATTTATAATAAAACAAAGTCTTATGTAAATTTGATAAAAAATAAAAACTTACAAAAAGAAGTAGAAATCCTTATTGTAGATAATTGCTCAGATAAATATGATATTTTTGAATTACTAAAAGAATTTAATAATGAGGAAAATAAATCTTTTTTACGAATTATTAAAAATGAAAAAAATATTGGTATGACAAAAAATATTATTAAAACTATGCAAATTTGTGAAGGTGATTTCTATTATTTTAATGGTGACGATGATCCAATGGAATACGAAAATATAGCTAAAGTTTTAAAGATAATAATTGATAATCAAAATAAGTATAACGTATTTGTTGCTGCACAAGAAGGATCATATGGATACGATGACATTTTTAAAGGTGTAGATAAAAATACATTTGTAGTTAAAAATAATATTTTAAATAAATTGATTATTTATTATATTGCTAATGGAAATACTTTTGCCAGGACAGAATGTTTAAAAAATTTATTTGAAGAAAAAATGGATTTTTTAACCAAATATCCAATACCCCAAGCGTCGATCATATTAAAAAATCTTCAATTAAAAGATGAGGTTGTATTGTGTAATTATAACATATTAAATTCAGAAAACGTTCAAAATAACTCCCTCACATCTTGGAGTGTAAATTATACAAGATTTTCGATATGGTATTTTTATGATAGAGAGTTTAATCTAGATTTGAAATATTTAAGATTAAGACATCCAATATTAAAACCAATTACTTTTATAAGACATTTTCTGTACATTTCATTGCTATATCATTTCTCAGATACCAAAGATGAAAGAGAAGAGTTTTTAAAATTTTTTGATAATCATAAACTTCCATTTTGGTATACATTTTTTGCTAAAAATTTAGCAGTTAACAAGCTCTTTAAATATTCTGTTTATTTAATTTTTTTAACAAAAAGTATTTTAGTTAGAAGAAAGTTCTTTACTCCAAAAAAATTAGAAACTGATTATCAAAATGTAAGAAATTCTCTAGAGAAAAATAGCGATAATCATCACTGGGACTCTAATTGGTTTAATGGCTAATTATACCTTTATTTATATTAACATAATTTATTTTACTAAAATTTTCAAATTTATCACTTTTATGGCTAATTAAAATTATTGTCATATCTAATTTACTTAAGTTCTCTATAATTTTTTTCTCTATTTCAAAATTGATTTGACCGGTCGCTTCATCCAAAATAAGAATTTTTGGATTTCTAAAAAGTGCTCTAGCTAAACAAATTCTTTGAGCTTGACCACCGCTAATTTTACCGTAATTTTCCCCTATTTTTGTATTTTCTTTTTCAGGCAGACGTTCAATAAATTCTTTTAAGCAACAAACTTCAATTAAATTATTAAAAACCTCATCTGACACTTCTTCTCCAAAAGTAATATTATTTTTAATTGTATTATCAATAAGCTCAAATTTTTGAGGAACATAAGACATTATATTATGTAACTGAGCAAAATATCTTTTACTTATTTTTTGATCATTGACTAATACATTTACATTTTCAGATACTATAAAACCCATTAATAGATTTATTATAGTTGACTTTCCGCATCCAGTTTCTCCTTTTATGATATTTAAATTGTTAATAGAAAAATTAATTTTTTGATTTTCAAATAAAATATTTTCTTTATCAAAACCAAATTTTTTTAACTCAATATTTAAACTTTTAAGAGGCAATAAATTAATTTTATCAACTTTTTTTAGATTTTTACTTTGAATAACTTTGTTTATATCTTCATATAGAAAATCATAACTGTTAATGTTAGATTTAATGAGAGTATAGTATGAGTAAATATGTGATATAGAGGGAAATATTTTGTAACCAAATATTCCTAAAAAAGAAAGAGTAGCAAAAAGATGTTCACTCTGATCTTGATATAATATTAATGAAAAAATTATTATAAAACATATTAAAAGAGTTTCTAATATAATTTTTGGAATTTGGCTTAAACTGTGTGAATAACTATTATATTTAATTTGTTTGTTATGAATTTCTTTTAAATTTTTTAAAAAAAAATTTGAAACTTTGTGTAAAATAACAATTTTTATTATTTGTAAACTTTCAAATATTAATTTTTCTATTTGATAATTTGCTTTTCTTAATTGAGTACCTGTTTCACTTAGTTTCTTTTTAATTAATAAATTAAATAAATAAAAAATTATAATAATCAAAATAGTCATATAAGCAGTTTCTTTTAAGAAAAAGAAAACAGACATAAATAGAAAAAAAAAAGTAATGAGTAATTTTGGAATTATTTCAACTATTGGATAAAAAAATTTATTATCGAGACCATCACTAATTGATAGATTTGATCTTTTTTGAATCGAAGTATTTTCTGATAGTAAAGTATAATCCTCAGTATAATAGTGATTTATTAGTTTAAATCCTAAATTTTTTGTAACTGTTTGAGATGCATATACTTGAAAAAATGTACTTACACCAATTAGACTATTTCCTAAAATTATAAGAGTAAGAAAAAAAAATCCTAAAAAAAATACAAATTCATTAGGATCTTCAAATTTAAAATAAGTATAAATGAAATTTATATACCTATTTTCATAAATTGAATTTTGATTAGTTAAAACTGACAGGAATGGTATAGCTGAACTAAGTCCAATAACTTGAAATAAATTTGATAAAAAATTGAAAACTATATTTACAAAAAATAATATCTTTGGTCTAGGATCAATAATTTTAAAAATAACTAGAAAGAGATTGATGATTTTTTTCATAAAAGAAATTTTTATATAATATTATCAACTTAATTGATATATAATCAAAATGTGTGGAATTTGTGGGATAAAATCTTTTAATAAACTTTCAGAAAAAAAAATTCAGTCAATGCTTGAAAATTTAAAGCACAGAGGTCCCGATAACACAGATTATTGCAAATTTGATAATTTTTATCTCGGATCAACAAGGCTTAAGATTATTGATCTTTTTGATAGAGCAAACATGCCCATGAAATACAAAAATTTGAGTATATCATATAATGGCGAGGTATATAATTATAAAGACTTAAAAATAGAATTAATTAATTTAGGTTATACATTTCATACCAATTCAGACACCGAGGTTATTTTAAAATTATTTGCTCAATATGGAATAGATAGTTTTAAAAAATTGGATGGAATGTTTTCAATATGTATTTATGATAATGAAAGTAACGAAATATATTTGGCTAGAGATATATTTGGAATTAAACCACTTTATTATTATTCAGATATAGAAAAATTTATTTTTTCATCTGAACTACAGCCAATTGTAAAAGTATATCCTGAATTAAAAGAATTTTCGATTACCGCCATAAAAACTTTTTTATTAAAAGGAAGTGTGCTAGAGCCAATGACTAAATATAAAAATATTTCAACTGTTTTACCTGGTCAAGTGATCAAAGTTTCAAATGATTTTAAGATTGAAAAATTTTTTTTTGATACAGTAAAAAATAACATTATTGAAAGCGAGAATTCATATGAAAAATTAAATGAAGATGATTTATTTCAAGAAGTTCAAAAACAAATAAGATTAAACTCTAATAGTGATGCAGAAAAATCATTAATGCTATCTAGTGGTATCGATTCTCTAGCCATAAAACTTATTTTAGAAAACATTAAATCTTTTACATTATGTTATGAGAAATTTCGTAACACAAATCATGATGAAATATTTAAGTTGAAAAATAAGTTAGATAAGTCTGTTGACTATCCATTGTATATAAAAAATTATGAGGTTGAAAACACTAATGATAATATTGAAAATTTCACCGACTCATTTTCAATTGATGGATCTCAGTATTATTTGATTACTAAGTATATAAAAAAACACAATGTAAAAATGGCAATTACTGGTGTCGGTGCAGATGAAATGTTTAACTCTTATCCATCTAGCAAATTTATTCCATTGTTTAGAAAATATAATCGTATTTTACCAAATATTGAGAATAAGATTAATTTTAAATTTAATTCAAAAATAGAAAGAGTACTTAGATTGTTGTTTAATTGTAAAACTGTAAGTGACAGTTATTTAATTTTTAGAGAAATTTATAGTGAAAAAGAAATTAAGAATATAAACCTTAAAAATTTCGATTTTTCTCAGGAAACTTTTAGCTTAAATGAAAATATCTCAGAATATATTAAAGGAATTAGATCGGTTAAAAATCAGATTAAAAGTTTAGAGACTAATATTTATTTAAGAGATCAAGTTCTAAAAGATGTCGATTATGCTTCAATGAAAAACTCTATAGAAGTGCGTGTGCCATATCTTTCAAAAGAAATTTTAAGGATTTCATCTAATTTAAATATTTCTGAGAATATTTCAAAACAGTTTTTATTAGATAGATTTGATTTAAAAAAAAGCTATAAAAAAAATTATAAGAAAGTTGGGTTTATGACATTAAACTCAATATCTAACATGAACAAAACTAAAATGTTAGAATACTTAAATTTTTAGTAAAATTTCTTTTTTAAAAATATTAAAGTTTTTATTTACGTTAAAATTATTTTTTACAAATTTATAAGCATTATTACCCATCCTATTTTTAGTTTTTTGGTTATTAAATAAAAAAAGAATTTTTTTAACTGCTTGATTAATGTTCTTATTTTTAATTAAAAATCCTGTTTTATTATCAACAATATAATCTGTTTCTCTATCATCTAAAAAAACAATTGATGTTTTTTTAAAAATTGCAGCCTCTAAAACGGGTCTTCCAATTGCATTTAAGTTTGAGCAAAAAATTACCATGTCACTATTTTGATATATTTCTGCTAAAGAATTTTTTTCACCAAAAAAATAAACATTTGGAAGATTAATTGAATTTGGATTTATATAGGGATTATAAAAAAATTTTGAAATTAAATATTTGAAACTTAATTTTGGAATGTTTCCAAAAACATAAAAATGAATGTTCTTATTTTTTTTTATTTTTGATGCAATTTTTTTTAAGTTAAGAATTCCTTTTGACTCAATCAAAGTACCAACATAAGAAATTATAAACTTGCTTTTTTTCCTTTTATCTATTTTTTGTTTTTTATTAATATTTAAAAAATTTTTACTAACAAAAGTGATTTCTTTATAATAACTTGTTTTAGAAACATCATTATCAATAGAAACAATTTTCCACATATATTTTTTTATCAAATAAAAAAATACACTATAAATCCAATTTTTTTTTGTATTTTGCTTAGATCTCATGTGACTAGAGATTGGACATTGAAAAAATAGTTTAAGTATTAAACATGGCAATAGTGTTATTTCATTGAAATGAATTAAATTAAAATTTTTATAAATAAGTTTAAGTTTTAAACAGTAAAAAAAAAATAATACAAAATAAACTAACTCTCTTATTATTAACAAATACCTAAGACCCTTATATCCACCAACCAAACCATTATACAGTTGAGGTATAAAATTAAACTCTAAAAATTTGAATTCTCTTAATAAAGTATTATTTTGTTTAGGGGACAATATATATAAATCATATTTTTTTTTATCAATCATTTTCATGTACTCATACAAGCTTCTTTGAGCACCACCAAAACTTGAGCTGTGATTTATAATAAGAATTTTTTTCATATAATAACGTGATTTTTATAACATTAATGGTAATTTACAATTGTTAATAAAAAATATGAAATTTTTTGATCTCACTAAAGAAGCAGACCTTATAATAAAAAAAAATATCTTAAAAGATATAGAAATTTTTTTGAAAAAGGGAAATTATATTAATGGTAAAGAAAATTTTATTTTAGAAAAAAAATTAAAAAATCTAGTTGGTGCTGAATATTGCAAAGTATGCTCTAGTGGTACTGATGCTTTGCTAGTATCATTATTATCTTTAAATCTTAAAAAAGGTGATGAAATAATAACTTCACCATATTCTTGGATATCAGTAGCAGAAGTGGCAAAATTGATTGGTTTAAAAGTAAAATTTGCAGATGTTAACCTAAATAATTTTAATATTGATCTTGATAAAATAAAAGCAGTTGTTTCAAAAAAAACAAAAGTGATTATTCCTGTTTCAATTTTTGGGATGTGTTCAAACTTACCAGAAATAAAAAAATTTACCAAAAAAAATAATATAATCTTAATAGAAGATGCTGCTCAAAGTTTTGGAGCAAAAATATCAAATATGAATTCTTGTAATATTGCAGATATTTCTTGCACAAGTTTTTTCCCAACCAAAATTCTTGGTGGTTACGGTGATGGAGGAGCAATTTTTACAAATAAAAAAAAAATTTATGAGAAAGTAAATAGAATTGTAAATCATGGCTCTATAGATAGAGTAAATTTTAATTTAATAGGTTTAAATGCAAGAATGGATACCGTTCAATCCATATTTTTACTCAAGAAATTAAAATTTATAAAAAAAACTATTAATCTAAGAAGATCAGTTGCAAAAATTTATAATAAATTTTTTTTAGAAAATAATATATATGGTTATCAAAATACTGAATTAAAAAATTTTTCAGTTTATGCTCAATATACAATTTTAGTTAAAAATAGAAAAAAATTTTCTGCATTTTTGAAAAAGTTTCAAATTCCATTTAAAATATATTATAAAAAACCTATATATAAAAATAAAGCATATGCTCAGAAAATTTTTTTAAAAAATACTGAATTTATATCTAGGCACTCAATAAGTTTACCAATGAATTTATACAATCTAGACAAAGCTAAGTATGTAGTAAAAAAATTAAAGAAAATTAGTAAAGACAAAAAAATATTTTTTTTAAATCCAATTATAAAATGATTATCTTTGCTAAAGATTTTTTATCTAAAACATCAAGAGATGGACCATCTACATCTATAATTAATTTTAATTATAAAAATATTACAATAATAAATTCCATATATGCTTTAAAAAAAAATTACTTTGAAAAATATAATAATAATAAAATTATATTTATTAGGGGTTTATTTGGTTTGCTCTCTCAATTAGTTCTAATATATAAAAAATTAAAAAAAGATAGATTAATAGAATTTCATTGTGTTTATGATATTTATGGATGCTTCATTCCACTACTGATGCTTTTAACAATCAATTGTAAGAATAAGACTATTCGAATTTATCCAAGAGGGATGATTAATAAAAACATTCTTTTTAAAAAAAAGATTATTAGAATTATTTATTTAACATTAATAAAATTTTTAATAAATAGATTAAATATTGAGCTCATTGCAACATCTGTTTACGAAAAAGAGCAATTATATAATTTTTATGATAAAAAATTAATTGTAAAGATTACTCCAAATAAAACGATATTTAAAAAAAAAAAATTTAAAAGTATTTTTAAAAAAAAGAAAAATCTTAAAATTCTTTTTTTTAGTAACATAACATGGAAAAAAAATTTTTCTTTATTTTACGAAGTTATAAATGATTTAAAATATTCTGTTGAAATAGATATTGTGGGATCAATTTTTATAAAAGAGAAAATTTTTTTTCGAATGTTAAATGATTTAAAAAAAAAACATAAAGTAAGATACTTAGGCCATGTAGAAAATAAAAATGTTGAAAATATTATACTTAAAAATCATTTGTTATTTTTGCCTACTCATGATGAAAACTTTGGTCACGTAATAGTAGAAAATTTATTTTTATCAAGACCATGCATTCTTTCGGCAAATACTCCGTGGAATGACAATATCTTCTATGACGCTGGTTTTTCGATCCCTTTAAGTGAAAAACAAACATTTAAGAATGCATTAAATTATTTTTATAATTTAGATCAAATTAGTTATGATAAAATTTGCAAGAAGTCTCAAAAATACATTAAAGATAAAATTAATAATAAAAATTATTAATTACACTTTAAAATATTTATTGAGTGTTTTAATTACATATAAAATTTGATCAGAATTCCATCCTTTATTTTTAATAAATTTATTATAAATTTTTATATGCAAGTTGTTAAAATTTTTAGAAAACTCTAAATTTTTTTTATCTATTTTAATTTTTCTAAATTGATAAACTTTTTTATTTAATACATTTTTTGGAATATATTTTTTATTAGTGGATAATACTATTTGTATTTGTATTTTTTGAATAAATATTTTTAAATTTACATAATCACTTTTTACAGAAATTTTTGTAATTTTATCAAACTCGCCAAACAAAAAATATAAAATATCAAATAAATGGATTCCAATATTATATACAATTCCACCTGATTTTTTTTTAATCCCTTTCCATGATTTGCTATACCATTCACCTCGATGAGTAATATAATTTACATTAATTTTCTTTATATTTTTTTTTGAAATATTTTTTTTTAGTTTAAGAATATTTTCATCATGTCTTAATTGGAGTACAAAAAAACATTTTTTTTTATATTTTTTTTCTGCTTGTCTAATTTTATTTAAATCTTCAACTCTTAATACAGGCGGTTTTTCACACAATACATCACAACCTGCTTTTAATCCTAAGATTATATGTTTAAAGTGCAAATAATTAGGAGTACAAATAACTAATTTTTTTTCCCCATTCAAAGTTTTGATTTTTGAAAAAAAACTAGAGGAACTTTCAATAAATTGAGTATCTGGAAAGTAACGATCTAAATAACCATCAGTTTTGACATCACAGGCGATTTTTAAATTACCTTTTAATTTGTATATACACTCAATGTGTTTTTTTGCTATATATCCAGATGATCCAATCAAAAAGAAATTTATCATAAGTTAAGTATATTTTACTAATAACATTTATGGAAAAAATAACAATTGTAATACCTTCACGTAATCGTCCAATATCTCTTTTGAGATGTATTAAATCTATAAAGAGACAAGATAATTATATTCATGAAATTATTGTGTCTAATGACTCTGAAAAAAAATATAATAACGTTTATACAAAAATATCAGAGAAATATAACTTTATACTTTTACAGGGACCTAGAAATGGTTTGTATGCAAATCATAATTTTTTATACAATAAATGTAAAACATCACATTTAAGAATTGTTGATGACGATCATACGTTTCCTGAAAATCACTTTATGCACTGTATTAATGCAATTAATGAAGACCCACATTGTGTATGGTCAATTGGAGAAAAATATCCAAATGACAATGAGATTTTTCTCCCCCGGGAAGTTAACGCAAGAGGTTTCTCATCAATTTCAAAAAATTATAATGATAATATAGCTCTTGCATCTGGATCCAGTATTTATCCAACATTTATTTTTGAAGAAAAGAAAATTTTTGAAATTGAAGATTATAAATTTGGAATGGTTTGGATGGAATTTGCTTTGAGATTAGAAAAAAATGGAATAAAAATTAGAACTTTAACAAAAACATATGTAAATCATTTTTATAATCAAGATAATAGATCATATAATTCAGAAAGATTAGATTTAGAAACTAAATTTTTTATTATATTTGCTCACAATCTTATTTATAAAAAAAAACTGATTAATATTTTACTAGGATTTTATGAGATAATGAAAGAGTTAGTTTTTTTTAGGCCAAAAAAAATTATTTATTTAATTAGCTCAATAAGAAAATTTATAAAAATTAAAAAAACTGGAATTTGGAATTTTAAATAAAATGAATATTATTGGTTTGAATATTTTTCACAATGATTCATCTGCTGCTTTTATCAGAGATGGTAAAATAATATATGCATCCACAGAAGAAAGATTTAATAGAGTTAAACATTCTTCAAAATTTCCAATAAAAACTTTAGAATATATTTTTCAAAAATTTAATTTAACTAAAGGTGATATAGATTACTTTTCAATTAATTCAAAGAGTAAACATTATTTTGAAAAAATTTTATTTTTGTCAAAAAATTTACCAAGTTTAAATTTTTATTCTGCATTTTTAAAAAGATCTAAGATAAAAAAAAATGAGTTTAATAAATTATTAGATTTAATTTCTAAATATTCTA
>VMHT01035652.1_pt1 | contig 10421 bp, 5 predicted proteins | sample 4693611 | NCBI WGS metagenome assembly VMHT01 (sample SAMN12280063, study PRJNA550983) | marine metagenome | isolation source: seawater sampled from same location over 5 years 0.02-0.2 micron viral filtrate | place: USA: collected off the coast of southern California halfway between the port... ...
GCACCTACATCAACGTTGTTTCTCCATAAATTCCTATAGCTTTTAGCTATTGTAGATACTTCATCTATTTCTTCGTTGTATGATTTTATAGCTTTTAAATCTTTATCATTTACCATATCAGGTAAACTGTCAAAAAATCCTTCAAAGTCTCTAGAATCTATACCTAAGTTTCTTAATTGATTCAACGACACTTCAGCGTTACCACTTTCATCAATAGATATATTATTGTCTCTTAATTTTTTTAATACTCCAGAACCTATAGGATTTCCACCAGTCAACTGAGCTTGGCTAAATTTTAAATTAACAAATTTATTCCTACCATCGGCTTCAAATTGCTGTAAATATAACAACTCGTCTTCGTATAGTTTTTTAACAGCTTCTCTTTGAGATATACCTGGATTAGTATTCAAAACATTTTGAGCTTTAACACCTGCTGTATTGTCAGTATCTTCAGCTAGCTTAGATAATCTTTTTACAGTTTCTTTACTTCTTCCTTGTTCGTTAAAAAAATCTGCAGTTAACTCCTTATTAGTTTTTTGATAACTAACTCCAAAATCCTCTCCAAACCTACCTGGTCCACGCTCTGTAGCTGTAGCTAATACGTTTATTTCAGAATCTAAATCTTTAATATCTTGTAGTAGCTTTTTTTTGCCGTTTTCTAAATTATCTAGTTGAGCTTCTTTCTCTTTGCTAGTTATTTCTTGATTATTATTTACTTGATTTGTTTTATTATCTATATCTGTAATTTGAAAAGTTATATCACCTTGTTTTTCTTTTAAAGCTTCTACTTTTAATTGAGTTTCAGATTTTCCTTTATCAGCTTGTATCGCAAATTCATTTTCAAAGTCTTTGTTTAATATAGTACTTTCTGGTCTTATTCTACTTAATTTATACTCTTGTTCTACTTTATCTTTGTTAGGTTTTTCTAAAGCATTATAAATGTAATCAAAAGATCTTCTATCAACATCTAAACCTGTTTTAGATTTAAAATCTTCATATATAGTATCTTTTATTTTTCTATTATCTTCAACTGTTAAACTATACGTTTCAGCTCCTAAAGTTCCTTCTTCAACTATGCCGTATTTACTTAAGTTGCTATACACGTCTTTTTGTAAAGAGTCCATAACACTTACTATATTTTCAACTTCGTCTTTACTTGCTTTTCTACCCTCGTCTTGCACTTTTGGAATAGACATAGAGCCATAAAAGCCAGTCATAAAAGGGCTTGTAGATTTTTCTAGTCTATCATTTATTTTTATATTATATAAGCCTTGATAATCAGGTTTTAAATTTAATCTGTTGTCTATGCCTATAGGCTCGGTATCTTGTGTAACTTCACTTTCTAATTCATTTGCTAAAACAGCATCTGAAGGAGGTGACCATGTAGATGTAGTATCTTCACTAGCTAAAGCAGCATCTGAAGGAGGTGACCATTCACTCATATATTATTTTTTTAAGTAGTATTTACCGTCAGGTCCTAATATTTTTTGACCTTTACTAGCTTTTGACCATTTATTATTAAAATCTTCAGGAGTTGGTAATTTTTGAGAATATTTAACTGTTCCGTCTTCACCTATAAAATAATTCATAGTTTTAAACATAGGCTCTACTTGTTTTAAATCTTGTTGACTTAATTTAGAAGCTTTATTTAAAGCGTTTAATATTTTAGATTCTGATAATTGACCTATAAACAGCCTAGGTGTAGGTGTAGGATCACTAGCTGTACCAGGAACTAGCTCATATATTTCATTTGAATCACCACCTACTTCACTTCCTGGCATATAAATATCTTCACCTGCATAGTCATTTAAAACTCTTACTAGTTGATTTGTACCAAACTTATCAGGAGTTAATGCAAATTGTTTAGAATACCATTTATTTCTTTCGTATTTATCGTAAGCAGACTGATTTATATTAGCTACTGAAGGCTCTCCTTGGCTTGTTTTTCTAGGTAAATCTTTAACATATTGAGTTGTTTGGTTTTCTTTAGCGTATTGATCCATTATTAAATCAACTTTAGCATCTAAAGCTTTTTTAATTTGATCAGGAGTTCCTTTAAAAGGTTCATTAGAATCTATGTTGTTTGAAAACTGAGATAAGTATTGATACTCATCTCCAGATATACTAGTTAACAAGTTAGGATCATTATATAAGTCTTCTCTTATTTTTTGTCTAGCTAAATCGTAATTTTTTCTAGTTGTAGTAGTTATAGTACCATCAGCTGCTTCAGTTTGTATTTTAATAAGCTTAGGTTCGTAATTACTAGCATATTTATCGTATATAGCTTTATACTCAGCACTAGGATCTCCTACGTAGTTTATAGTTCCAGGACCACCATTTTTTCTAGACTGCATGTAGTTACTTATGTTTTTACTATAGCCATTGTAGTTTAAAGTAAAATTACCATTTTCATAACCTATTTTAGTTCCATTACCTTTATTTAAAGTTATATTATTCATAAAAGCTCTAGCTTTTGGATCTGTACTATTAGATATTTTAAACTGACCACTACCGCTTTCAACTATTTTTTGGTACTCTCTGCCTTCTTCATCAAATATAGCTAAACCAGCTTGTAAATCCTTAACGCCATTAAGCAAGTTTGATTGAGCTTTTAAATATTCAGTTTGGTCTCTACCAATAGAATTATAACCTAATTTGTATATTCTGTCTATTTCAGCATTAACGGCATTAGTTAAGTCATCTTTAAAGTTTTGTTCATCATCAGCACTTAAACTAGATGATATTCTTTTTAGCTCTGCATCTTGTAAAGTTAATTCATTTTTACTTTTTTCAATATTAGCCATTTGAGTATCAAATGCTGTAACAGCTCCTTGAATACTTTTTGATAAGTAATCAGCACTTCTATTTATTAAGTATGGATTAAAACGTCTTGCCATAATTTATTGGTTTTGTAAGTATTCTAATAAAGCTGTATTTTGTTCATAAGTTCCAGAGTAAGAATTGCCTAAACCAGCTTGAGTATATAATACTGCTCTATTTTGTGACGAAGGCAAACCTTGACCTAACCCTTGATAGTACTGCCCTAATGTTGATGCTCCCGGAACTCTAGGACCAGAAGGCATATTAAAACTAGCTCTTGGAAGTTGTTGAACCGTGGCTTGTTGGTTTTGTAAATTTAAAAGATTTGTTTCTGCATTTTCCGCAGCTCTTTGATTAGTTGAAGTAGTACCAGGAGGCATTGTAAGTCCATCACCTAATTGTGAAGGTATTATTCCACCAGCTAATGTTTGTGCCGCTGCGCCTAAAGAACTCATAGCAGCTTGTGTAGAGTATATTTCTTGAGCTTTTAATAAGTCAGCTTGATCTTGTAATCTAGTTAAATCTGCTTCTGTTCTTTTCTCTTGTAACATCATAGTTTGAAATTGACCTTGAGCTTTTGCTAAATCAACTCTTTGCTGGCCTTGAGCCTGTAATCTTTGATTCTGAGCTTCTTGTTGTTGTATATTAGCAGAAACACCTTGTTTAGATTTTAAAGCTGCTTGAGCCAAAGCGGTTGCTCCACCAGCTCCAGTTTGCCTTAAATTATCTAATGTATTAGCTAAAGCAATATCTGATTGCTCAGCTTGGAATCTAGCAGCTTCTGTAGCTACAGATAAATTAGCAAAAGGATTTGATATATTAGCATAAGGATTATTTAATTGCTGTCTATTTTCCATTAAAGTTTCTATCTCATTAACTTTATTTCCATAATCTCTTTTTGCTTTTATAGCTTGGTAACCAGCTAAAGCGGCAGGTGCAGCTTGAGCAGCTACTTTCCATCCTGTTCCATCTGCTAATTCAAAATTATCTAAAAAACCACTCATAATTATAATTTTATCTTGATGATACTACAAATTCTGTTGAGACAGCAAACAACTCTTTAGTTCCACCTGGATCTGTAGTTGCGTCTGTCGATACTTTTACTGTTGCTAAATAACCTTTAATACCTGTTGTAGCATCACCAAAAAATACTTCTCCTGGCCTAGCTACACTATTATTTATTAAGTTAGCAAAATATTTATTTTCTTTTCTATTAAAACCTGCTCTATAAGGCACTCCGCCTTCGTTGTATAAACCTTCGTCGTAACTTTTTATTTGTTTAGCAGAGTCGTTAAACTGCTGTTGATTACCTAGTTGTAAATCAAAACCTTCGTTGTCTGACAAAAAGCTATCAACTTCCCAACCGTTACTGCCTTCATAGTTTACAGTTTTAAAATTTTTTACTATGCTAGGACTAGCATTGAATATAAAAGTTATATTTGATTCTGAGGTAATACCATAGAAATTACCTCTTTGTTGATTAGAGTGATGTTCATATATTTCAGAATTAAAAAAGCTATAGTATTTGCCTTTACTACTTCCAACAAAAGTAGGTTCATATGTGTAAAAACTTGTCCAACCATTTATGTCTTCTTCAAAAGAAAGCGTATTAAAAGTATTTGAAACAGTAGGACCTTCAGCCTTATCTTGTATAGATAAAACATAGTTTTTATTGTAGTTGTCCCAACCACCTATTATTCTGTCTTTTATACTTTTACTTACGCTTATAACAGAGGGTTCAGCTGGAGTTCCTGGACTGTTACTTAAATATAATGTTCTAGATGTTTGACTTTGACCAGTTACAGCAACTATAGTGGCTAAAATACTTCCACTTGATTGAGGTATAGACACTAAACTACCTTTTTCAATTTTTTTTATCAATGTGGAAGCTCCAGTAACTCCAATTTTAAATGGCTCTGTACTGGAAGCAGAAGAATTAATATACGTTAAATTAAATTTAAACGTTTTAAAATTATCATTAATTTCATTAAACTCATCTCTAAAAAAATCTGACATACCATACTGTGATATTTCAGTTAAGCCATCTCTTGAAAGCCTCATTACAGAACCTCTATATTTGTCTGTAAAATATCTTCTATAACCATAGTAAGCAAAACTTTCAGGGTTTTTACTTATTCCATATTCTCCAACATAAGGCGTTATTTGACCAATAACTAATTTAGTTGAGGTTACTGGTGTTCCAACACCTTCAGCAGAATAAATAGCATCTTTATCTATTAAGGCGTTGCTAATTTTATTTTCTTGAAGTATAGCTAAATTACTATCTAATGCGTGTATTTTTTGTATAGACCCATAATTAGGATCAACTGCTTTTGTTATTTCTTCAGCAGTAGAAAAAACATTAGTTTCATTTAAACTTGTTCTTGAATTAAAAATACCTGAATATATCAAAGCATTAGATCTTCTTTGCTGGTCATTTGAGTCTTCAACTAAGTAAGCTCTAACACCATAACCGACTTCTGCTTCATTGAAACCACCTCTTATTCTAGACTCTTCTATAACCCAATTTTTTTTATTTATAACAGTTAAAGAAACTTCAGCTCTTCCTGTGGCAGTAGCACTGCTTCTAGTATATGAAGGATATTGATCAGGATTATTAGGAAATCCAGTAAATACAGGCATACGATCAGCTAGCAAAGGCTGTGGATTTGTAGTACTTTGTCCATTAACATTCTTCTTTAATATAAAAGAGTTAAAAAACTTTATTTTAGCCATAATTTATAATCACTTGTTTAAAATACTTATTACTAAGAGTTTACTTTTACAAGAAAAGAATTTGAATCTGAAAACAAACCAGTTCCATTCGCATCTGTAGCTCTTACAATAAGACTATAAAGACCACTTCCAACAGCTGCGCTATTTTTAGCGACTATTGAAAAATTAGGTGTGTTTGTTTGTATTTCAAAATCATTCGCTCCATTTCCTGGGTTAGAAAATGTTAAGTTAGGATCATCTAAAACTTCATAAACTATTTGCTCAGATCTTCTAGATGTATCAGCAGATCCATTAAATACGTCACTTGGTGTTATAGAAACAACAAATCCACCAAAACGCATAGAAGGTTGATAAGCATTATCAGGTGAAGAAGGGTTTCCAAATGTTTTGTTAAAAATAGGAGCTATGTTTTGTAACCTACAGTTAGATATTTGTATTGGAACATTAGTATAAGTTGGTGTTCCAGCTGTATCTGTAGCTAAAAAATTAAATGTATAGTTTTCTAAAACATTAGCATTTTCATTAAAAACAAAAGTAGAATTAGATTTTATTCTAAAAGTTCCAGCAGATATATTATTTATAGCAAATTCAGAAGATCTATTATTATTGTCTCCGTCTACAACAGAATCTATAGTCAAGCTAGGAGTAGTAGATAGAGCATTACCTATAGAATTTACAAGATCAAAGTCTAAAGTTAAATCTGTTCCTGAAGTATCGTTTTCAAAATGTGTATACTGTAAAGAAGAACCAGTTGCAGTATTGTTACCAGCTGTATCTTTTAAGCCAGCAGGTATATCTAAGCCTGGCTCAGCATTTAAATCAGTTATTAAACCACTAGTAGAACTTTCCCAATATATATCTAAATTTGATGTTGTAGGCTTTGTTTCAAAAACACCAAGATTTAAAAACCCAGTATTATAATCTACAAAAGCTCTTTCTATACCTGACTTTTGAATAGGATTTGCTGCATCGTAAACAGGTGTAGCACCTATTTTAAAATTAGTATCAATAGAAGCTATAAAAGGATTTGATTGAGCATTAAAAAATATATCATGAAAATTAAATAAGAAATTAGGAGAACTACCTGTCCTGTAATAAGGATACCAAGGCTCAGGAGGATCAGTTGAAGTATCTCCATTAGGATATAAAACACCTTTAGTACTAGCCCAATCACCAATACTTTTAAAAGGCTGTATAGATATTACTTTTTCACCTACTACATTAGTTTCAGACTGTTTATTGTAATAATCAAGAGTATCTGAATCACTATCGTCATATATTGGATTTACAATATTATAAAGTATAACACTACTTCCGTATGTTTCATCATTAGCATTTGAAGTTTTTAATTCTCTTGGAACTTTATTTATGTTGTCTCCAAATAAATTTATTAAAGAAGTATTATTTTCTGAACTAAAAACAGGTCTTTGCTCTGATGAAGTAACATCCCAAGTTATTTTGCCAGCTAAAGCTCCAGGCGTGTAAACATTATAATAATCTTGTTCTTGTTGTTTTACTACTATTCTATAACTATAATAACCTAGTGGATTACTTTCGGAATAAAGCCCTGGATAACCTTGTTTATTTAAAGACGAAGGTATATCTTGAGTTAAAGCAAATATTAAATAATTACCCCAGTAATTTACTGAGTTAGCAGGTTTACTATAGGGAGCATATATAGTAGAATTTTTATTACCAGTAGTAACGCTATCTGAGCTATTTAATATAACATTAGAAGCCCTTCCATATCTATCTACTAAAACAATGCCAACTTGATAACTTCTATTTTTCTTTACAGTGTGTGTTGGGAACTCTACAGTAAATTCTTTATTTTCTTCATCTGTAGCGGAAGATCCTGATGGATAAGATTTTTCAGCATAAGCTAGCTGGTATTTTATATTGTCAGGTGAACTATGTTTATCTAAAAAATTACCATAAACTATTCTATTAGCTACTGATTCTTGTGTTAGTGCTCTAACGGGTATTCTATCATGTACCCTTGTTAAATCTGCTTCTGGCAAGGTTTTTATTGGTTTTGTAGATAAATAATCATAAGTATATACAGTGCCTCCAGATATAGCGCTAGATATTCTAGCTACTGGTATATCTTCTATAACTCTAACAGCTAGTTCATCGGAATTTTTAACTAATATTTGTACTTCTTTAATTTTTAAATTTCTTTGCAATTTGTTACCAGCATAAGGTAAATTTATGTTTAATTTAACATTGTCAACCATGTTTTCCATAAACTTAACATTACCACTTTCAGCAGTTGAATTTTCGTCATCATATTTAAAATAACCAAGCTGTTTAGGTATAAAAGCTGCTTGAGTAAAAGGAGCCATTAAAGAATACTCATCATCGTCGTATTTAAACCTATAACTAAATTTAGAAAATTTATCTTTTAATAAGTTAGTATCTCCTTTGTAAGCTGCATCATAGTCTGGATTTTGCCTTTGTATTTCTACAACATCACCTACTTGAACATCTAATAATCCACTAGCTATAGTTAAAGTATTGTTTGTTACTGCTGTACAAACTTCTTCTTCTTCGCCATTTGCTTTATGTATAATAACTTTATCTCCTATTTTTAGTTCAGGATTTGTAGAGCTGGTTGAATTATAACTTCCTTGTATTGTTAATACGCCTGTTCCTGAATCGTATCCTGGGCTAACAACTGTAGTTAATATATGTGAAGACAAATATTCAGATCCTTTAGATATTAAGTTACTTTGATAAATACCGTTTGATAAAGAAACAAAATTCATACTAGTATAAGGCGCGAATTTAGCTACAGATATTGTATCTTCATGGTAATAGTAAGGTTGATTTGCTAACGCATTAGATATAGGAAGTAAACTAGGTGCCCAACTTTGCCAAGATCCGTTACCAGAAGGAGAATTTACAGAAGCTTTTTTTACATTTATTTTTCTAGGTTGATTTCTATTGTCTGTCCAAAAAAGTAAATCTTCTAATAAATTTATATTTATTATAGGATGAGTTTTTGAAAAATTAAGAAAATTACCGCCAATAAGAACTGTTGATACGTTATTTACTAAATTGTGTTCTACTATATAGCAAGCTGAGCCTTTAGCTTCAAATTGCTCATTTGGAGGCGTGTTAGGATTTGTTAATATTGTAGTAACATCTCCAGGTGCAAAATTACTTAATTGATCATTAGAAGAATCTTTATAATCAGTTATAAATAAAAATACTCTATCATTATTTTCATCAATATATTTACCTATTATTTCTAACCCGTCTAAAGCAAAATCACCTGTAGTAGCATAATACCTACTATCTACTTTACTAGACTCTAAAGCAGGCAATAAAGTTTTTAAATTAGTTAAAATTGTATTTCCTAATAAATTTTCTAAAGCGCCAGCATCTGAGCCTTCTGACCTACTAACACTAACGTTTTGAGCGTCTCTATATTCGCCATTGGGCACAAGTCTAGCGTCTTTATCTTTGTTCATCTTAGACCCAAGAAAAGTATTTTTAATTTCTGGCATACTTAATGTTTAATCCACTTAGCTTTATTTCTAAATACTTGTGATATTTCTTCTATTTTAATATTACTTAAACGTATTTTAGCGTTTCTAAGAGCGCTAGAACGATCTCTTTTAAATCTATTTACTACATATTCTGGAACACCTGCTCTACCTGACAATATAGAATAAGCTATATGCATATACATTGCTTGCTCTGCCATTTTTGGTAGTTTCATATCTAAATCTACAGCTAAACCATCAGATATGTATTCTAGTATAATTAATTTACCTGCTAAATCACTTGAGAAAGAAAAAGTACCGGTTCTTTCGTTTATAGTAAACATACCATTTACTTGAGCTTCTTCAGGCTGTAATCCATATCTTTGACCAATTAAACCTTCGTTAAAAGGGTACCTGTAATCATCTGGTCTTAGGTCATTAGTGCTTCCTTGAGAAGCCCATCTATCTTCAGTTAAAGATTGATTAGCTAAAGTATTTTCACCATCACTATCTTGAGAAGGTATACCGTCGCCATCTTGTAAAGGTAATTCAGTTGGATTAGAAGTTACTCTAGTTGGGTAAATAATGTGTTTAGCTCCAGCATCGTCTATCCAAGAACATTTAACATAGTTTACATAATCTTGTGGTATAACTATGGACAAGCTTGGTGGTATAGTTAATTCTTGAGATTTAATGCTTTTTAATGTATCGTAGCTAAATTCTTGTAAACCTCTTTTAGCATGAAACATTATGTCAGTTCTTTTAGCTGATGGTATTAATTTACCAGCTCCAATATATGCTACTATAAAGTTATTTATAATATCATTTAAACTAATGTACTCATAACTACCATAATTATTATTAATAGCCTCTTGATTTAATTGTACTATTATATTTCCAGATAATAATGAAGTTGTTATAGTTACTGAATTATTACTAACAGAGTAAGTACCAACAGTGAGTGGTACTCCATTGTTACTTATAGTGTAGTTAGCTATAGGCGAGTCTTTTAAAACAGTGTTGAAGGTACATTCAAAAGAAGATCCAGGTACTCCCGAGCTAACGTTAAAAAATTGTTGACCAGAGTAATATTGAGCGTTAGTTTCTGTTAATAGTCCCATTTATTATGATTTTTCGTTTACTTCTTCTTGTTGTACTCTTTGTGCAGCTACTTGTACAATTTGTGGATCTCTTATTACTACGCCTTGGTATAACAGCATTTTTAAAACTAGTTCAGTTCTTTCAGAGTTGTGCAACTCAAAGTTAGTTGTGCCATATGTACTTCCTGAATTAAAGTCAGCTGCTGTCAATGTTATATCTAGATCGCTGCTACCTCCTGGTAATTGGGCTTGAGAAACGGTTAAAACGTCACCA
>VMHT01169464.1_pt1 | contig 10421 bp, 8 predicted proteins | sample 4693611 | NCBI WGS metagenome assembly VMHT01 (sample SAMN12280063, study PRJNA550983) | marine metagenome | isolation source: seawater sampled from same location over 5 years 0.02-0.2 micron viral filtrate | place: USA: collected off the coast of southern California halfway between the port... ...
TATATGTAGATACTACAAGTGGTGTTACTAAGCTAACAGTTAAAAGCGAAAGCGAATGTAAGTTTACACCATACAAAGTAACATTCATAAACAAGTTCGGTGTATTACAGGACATATGGTTTTTCAAGCGTACTAACGAAGCACTTACAACTAAAACAGAGAAGTTTAAAAGAAACATAATTAGCAACGCTACTTATAACATAAGCAACCATCAAGATAAAACACTTACAAAGAATGGTAAAGAGAAACTAACTCTAAACACAGGATATTATCCAGAGTCTTATAATGATGTATTTAAAGAGATGCAACTAAGTGAAGATTGTTGGATAGAGATAAACTCACAGACATTACCAATACAAGTAACAAGCAGCTCTTTAGCATATAAGACACAACTAAACGACAAGATAATAAATTACACAATAGAAGTTGAATTTGCTTTTGACACTATAAACAATGTACGCTAATGCAGATAATAGAACTATACATAAGAGATGGTATTTTTGTTCAATCATCTTACACAACGTCTACTTCAACTAATAACTTAGTAGATGCTGGTGCAACTTTTACTAAAGATGTCAAAGTAGGTTATATTGTTTTTAATGAAGCAGATGGAACTTCTGCAAAAATAACAGCAGTTACAAGTGATACTCAATTAGCTTTATCAGATAATATATTTACAAGTGGTCAAAGATATTTTATTAAAAGTGATTTTAAAAGACTTGATTTATTTAAAGATGAAAGCGTAACAATAACAGATAGTATAAAAAATGTTAAAGATGTATCAAAAATATTTACTCCTTTTTCTCAACAGTTTAATGTACCAGCTTCTAAGCATAACGCTAAAATATTTAGACACTATGAAGATAGCGATATATTAAATAGTTTTGATGCAAGATATAAAGTAGACGCACTTATAAAATTAAACGGAGTAGATTACAAGAAAGGTAAGATAAGATTAAATAGCGTATCACTAAAAGACAATAAGCCACATTCTTATAAACTTATATTCTTTGGTGAAACTGTAGAGTTAAAAGATGTTTTAGGAGAAGATGAACTAAGTGGTTTGACATTTCCAGAAAGTTTAAATTTTGACTATAATCATAATACTATAGCACCAATGTTTCAAGCATTAGGAGATGTTTGTTTTCCTCTAATTACGCATACTAAAAATATGCGATATAATAACAATTCATATGAAAGTTTAACTCCAGTAGCTAATGAAAAACTAAACTACAGAGATTTAAAACCAGCTATAAAGGTTAGAAAGATAATAGATGCTATTAAAAATACTTATGATGAAATAGATTTTACAGGTGAGTTTTTTAATAGTGCTGATTTTAATAATCTTTATTTATGGATGCATAGAGAGAAAGGCTTTATGAGTAATGCAGATGAGGGTGGAGGTCTTAATGTATTACAAGGTAAATTTCATTTACCAGATGATGTAGATAGTGGTATAAGTTTAGATAGTGGTACAGAAATGAGACCTTTAGTTGGAGAAAGTCCAGATATTTTTGGTTTAGACTTAGGTATTTTATGCACACTTGATTTTACTATAACAACTTTTAATACATCTGACACTTTTAATTTAAGAGTTTATAAACCAGCAACAACTGGGAGTATTGGAGGTTTTGATTTTCCTATACCAGAAGAAAACTATATAAACACAGAATTGACAGGTGCTACATCTTATTCTTTATCTTGTGGTCAAAGGTCTAACCAAGCATTTGATGTAATAATAGAATTAACTGCAACAAATTCATTTAACATACAATCTTTTGAATTTACAGCTACAAGATTTGGTGATACAACAACAAGTGGTACTTATTCCTTAGATGCTTTAGCTATTGCTAATACTGTTTTAATAAACAGGCAAATGCCTAAAATAAAAACATTAGACTTTATAACTAATCTATTTAAGATGTTTAATCTTGTAGCTTATAAAGATGGTACTCAAATAAGAGTAGTTCCTTTAAATGACTTTTACTTAGAGGGTACTTCTTATGATATAACAAGATATGTAGATACAACTAAAAATTCTATAAGCAAAGTATTACAATACAAGAATTTTGATTTTAGTTTTAAAAGTAAAGAAAGCTACTTGGTTAAAAAATCAGATGAATTACAAGCAGATAATTTTGGTGCAAGTAACTATGGTTTGAATAGTGGAGATGGTGGAGATTATAAGATAAATATAGACTTCGAGAAAATGATGTATGAAAGACTATCTGACGAACATCACGGAACTCTTACAACTATATGTCAAGGTGCTATGCTTGATAAAGACTTTAATGCTACTATAGGTAAACCATTATTATTATATATTAAAAATGAAACTGCTTCTCCTACATTTATATTACAAAATCCAGATGGTGGCTCTAATGTTACAATAAGCAACTACAATAGACCAAGTCAAATATTAGTTCAATCAGATGGTAGTGTTTTAGATGCCTCAGCAGCTCTAAATTTTGGTGCTGAAAGAGATGAGTTCTTTTTAGAAATTAAAGGAAGTAATTTATTAGAAAAATATTATTTAGATTATGTATCAAGTGTATTTCATAGACAGGCAAGAATAAATAAAGTGGATGCTTATTTACCTTTACATATTATTTTAAACTATCAATTAAATGATACTCTAATAATAGGAAATAAACCATACAGAATAAACACAATAAAAACTAATTTACTTACTAATAAAAGTTCTTTAGAGTTATATAGTTTATCTCAGAGTGTAACAGCTATAGAAAATAGTCAATCAGCAAGTCTACCAAGATTAGCAAGTCTTAGTGTTACTGTTAAAAGCACAGACTTTATTACTATAGGGTGGACTGCATTAGCAGACCCAACAGGTAATAATATTACTGGATATGATTTATATTTAGATGATACATTCCAAGAAACAATGCCTAATACAACAGTAGCTAAGAAAGTAACAGGATTGTCAAGTGGTATAACATATAAGTTTGCAATTAGAGTAAGATACACTATTGGTGGTGTTGTATCATTTTCTAACGACACAATAATATACGAAACAACAAATTAATGATAAAGAATATATTAGAACTTTTAAAATACGCAAACGGAGAAACAGAAAACATCCGTATAGCACAAGGTAAACACAAACTACCTTTAACATTAAGAGAGGGATATAAAGCACTTAAACAAGAAATACAATGGCAGAAGAAAGAACAATTAATTTAAATGTAAATACAAAAGACGCTCAAAAAAATGTCAAGGATTTAGAAAAGGCAGTTGAGGGTGTAAACGAAGAGGTTAAAGAAACAACAGAATCAAGTTCTGAACTCACAGGACAACTTGATAATCTTACAGGCGGTGCTATATCTAAGTTTAAGGCTTTTAAAACATCTTTAAAAGGAGTTACTGGTGGTTTTAAAACAATGAGAGCTGCTATTATCTCTACAGGTATTGGACTTTTAATAATTGCTATAACATCTCTTATAGCTGCTTTCAAAGGTAGTGAAGAAGGGCAAAACAAGTTTGCTAAACTTACTACCATTATAGGTGCTGCTGTTGGTAATTTAGTAGATTTATTAGCAGATTTAGGCGAGGGTATAATAAACGCTTTTACAAACCCTATAGAAACTATTAAGAATTTTGCTAACTCTGTAAAAACTTTTGTAGTTGATAGAATTACTGGCACAATAGATAGTATTGGTTTACTAGGCAGTGCAATAAAAAAAGTTTTCAGTGGAGATTTTAAAGGTGCTTTAGAAGATACAAAAAAAGGCTTTAAAGGTTTAGTAGATAATTCTCCTTATGGAATAATAAGAGATGGGGTTAAAAGTGCAACAGAATCTGTTAAAGATTTTATTAAAGAACAAGACAAAGAATTAAAACAAGCTGCTGCTGTTGCTGATATGAGAGCTAAGGCAGATAAGATAGAAAGAAAATTAATTGTAGATAGGTCTAAATTAGAAAGTGAAATTGCAAATTTAAGACTTAAATCAAGACAAGAAGAAGAATTTAGTGCTGCCGAAAGAAAACAAGCTTTGCTAGATGCACAGGTTTTAGAAGACCAGCTATTAGACAAAGAAACAGAGTTTTTAGAATTAAGGCGAGATGCACAAATCTTAGAGAATACTTTTAGTAGAAGTAACAAAGAAAACTTAACAAAAGAAGCAGAAGCTATTGCAGCAGTAAACAGACAACAAGCTGCGAGAGCAAACACAGCAAGACAAGTACAAAGGGAAGTCAATACTATTAGCAAACAAATAGAAGCTGAAAATAAAAGAATAGCTAACGAAGAAAAAGCTGAAAAAGATAAAATAGCAGCAGATGAAAAATTACGTTTAGAAAGTATTCAAAAAATTAGAGATGAGTTTGCAGCTAAACAAAAGGAGAAAGAAGCAGAAACAGAGTTAGAAAAACTTGCCTTAGAAGAAGAAAAGAAACTTGATGAGCTTGACAAACTTAATGCAACAGAAGAACAAAAACTTGAAATACTAACTTATTATGCTGGACTAAGAACAGACTTAGAAGAAAAGGAAAATAAGAAAAAAGAACAATTAGAAAAATTAAGAACACAACAAACATTAGGAGATGCTAAAAACACATTTAACCAAATAGCAAATTTAGCTGGTAAAGATAGTAAAGTTGGTAAGGCTTTAGCTTTAGCAAGTGCTACTATTAGTGGAGTAGAGGGTGTACAAAATGCTTATAGTACTGCACAGAAATCTCCTATAACAGCTGTATTTCCAGCATATCCAGTTGTACAGGCTGGTTTAGCTGCTGCTGTTGCTGCAAAAAATATAGCCACAATTAGAAAAACTGACCCTACTGGTGGTGGTGGTGCTTCAGTATCTAACATTGCTGCTGCTGGTGGAGGTGGTGCATCACAACCCCCATCATTTAATATTGTAGGTGCAAGTGATACAAACCAATTAGCAGATGCTATAGGTGGTCAAACACAACAACCAGTACAAGCGTATGTAGTAGCTAATGATGTAACAACAGCACAAAGTTTAGAGAATAATATTGTTGAGGGTGCGACATTAGGATAAATACAAAATAAATTAAAAACTATTATATATTAATATGCGAATAGTAGAACTAATATTAGACGAAGAACAAGAAATAGGGATAGAAGCTATATCAGTAGTAGAAAACCCAGCAATAGAAGAAGATTTTATTGCACTTAAATCACAAGAGTTTAAACTTGCTGAGGTAGACAAAGAGAAGCGCATATTAATGGGTGCTTTACTTATTCCAAATAAGCCTATATACAGACGAAACGGAGAAGATGAGTATTACATATATTTCTCAAAAGATACTGTCTTAAAAGCCTCACAAATGTACTTAATGCAAGGTAAACAAAACAACTCAACCTTAGAACACCAATATCAAATAAACGGACTTAGTTTAGTAGAAAGCTGGATAGTAGAAGATAAGGTACACGATAAGTCTGTAAAGTATGGTATGGATTTACCATTAGGTACTTGGGTAGGTGCTGTAAAAGTAAACAACGATAAGATTTGGGAAGAGTTTGTTAAGACAGGTAAAGTAAAAGGCTTTTCAATAGAGGGTTACTTCGCTGATAAAATGGAAAGACCTAAAGAGGCTATCAAAGATTTTAGTAGTGATAAAATTCTACAAGAGATAGACCAAGAAGAAGCAGAGTATTTGTTAGGTCAAGTAAAAGCTATTATTAAAAACGATAAGCGTGTTAAGGGTGGTAAGAAGATGATACTTGAGAGTTATGCAGACTATCCAAGTGGTGTTAAAAATAATGCAAAGAGAGGCTTAGAGTTAAACGAGAAAGTTAATAACAAGTGTGCGACACAAGTAGGAAAAGTAAGAGCGCAACAATTAGCACAAGGCAAAGCGATAAGCAAAGAAACTATAAAACGTATGTATTCTTATTTATCAAGAGCAGAGGAATACTATGATGAGGGAGATACTAAGGCTTGTGGTACTATTTCATATTTACTATGGGGTGGTAAAGCTGGTAAAAGATGGTCAGAGAGTAAACTAAAAGAATTAGGAGAAATAGAGTTAGCAAGTGAAATTGTTAGTGATACTATGGCTATTATTGATGATAGGTTAGCTTATGCAACTAAAGAACTTGCTATAAAAGCTGCACAAGATATAGGATGTGATAAATACCACGAACACGAGTTTGAGGGTAAGACTTGGTATATGCCTTGTGAACAACACAACCTTAAAAAACCTTGTACTGCTGGATATGAACAATATGGAATGAAAATGAAAAATGGTAGATTAGTCCCTAATTGTATTTCTATAAAATGAGAAAGCTAATTAAGAAATTTATAACACCAAGTAAAACAAGTCCTAAAGGTGGTCGTAGAGGGTGTTTATGTAAAGACAACAAATACTCTATAAAGTGCTGTGATGGTAGTTTACACGCTCAAGGTATAGGAAAAGTATAAACGAAAATGCAAAATTAATTTTTAACACTTATATATTAATATGAACACGAATGATATGATTAGTAAAATCAAAGATGTTTTAAACTTATCCGAAGAAGTTAAGTTAGAACAACAAACGTTAGAAAATGGTGCTGTTTTAGAAGCAGAATCATTTGAGGCTGGTAAAGAAATCTTTATCGTTACAGAAGATGAGAAAGTAGCTGTACCAGTAGGAGAATACGAAATGGAAGATGGTCGTATTTTAGTAGTAGCAGAAGAAGGTCTTATTGCTGAAATCAAAGAAGCTGGAGAAGAGCCAGAAGAAGAGGTAGAAGCAGAAGAAGAAGAAAAAGAAGAAATGGGATATGCTACTAAAGAAGAATTAGCTGAGGTTAAAGAAATGATTGAAGAAATCAAAGCTATGTTAGAGCCTAAGGAAGAAATGAGTGAGGAACTAAACCCTGATGAATTAGGAAATCTTATGACTGAGGAACTATGCAAACACGACAAAGTTGAGTTAAGCGAAGTACCAGAAGAAGTTAAAGAGGAACTAAGCGAACCAGCAGCAGAGCCTATTCAAGCTAATCCAGAGGCACAAACTGTAAAAAATAATTTCAAGTTTGCTACAAAAAGAAAACTAAGCACACTTGATAAAGTAATGAATAAAATAATTAACAACTAAAAATTAAATAAAATGCCAAATCCAACTTTTAACCCAACTCCATCAAGTTATGCTGGAGAATTTGCAGGGAAGTACTTAGGTGCTGCCCTACTATCTGCTTCAACATTAGATGCTGGAGCTGTAACAATCTTGCCTAACATCAAGTATAAAGCTGCTATGAAAGTAGGAACTTTTACTAACATAGTACGTTCTGCTGATTGTGGTTTTGATGATGCTACATCAACAATGAACTTACAGGAGAAAATTTTAACTCCAACTGAGTTACAAGTAAACTTACAAATCTGTAAAAAAGAATTACATTCTGACTGGGAAGCTGCTCAAATGGGATTCTCTGCTTTCGATAGCCTACCTCCACTATTCTCTGATTACGTTATTTCAAGAGTAGCTGCTGAGGTTGCTAACGCTACAGAAACTTCTATTTGGCAGGGTGCTTCTGGTGAGGGGAACTTTGACGGCTTTGATACCTTATTAACTGCTGATGGAGGTGCTGATGTAACTGCTACAACTGTTGATAGCTCAAACGTAATTGCTCAATTAGGTGCAATTGTAGATGCTGCTAACGCTGCTGTATTAGGAAAAGAAGATTTAACTCTTTACATCTCTACAAACATTGCAAGAGCTTACATTCGTGCTTTAGGTGGTTTTGCTAGTAATAACATAGGCTCTAATGGTGTTGATAACAAAGGTACTACTTGGTATAATGGTGGTGCTTTATCTTTTGAAGGTATCAACGTATTTGTAGCACAAGGTTTAGCTGACAACACAGCTGTATTAGCTCAGAAGTCTAACTTATTCTTCGGAACTGGTTTATTAAACGACAGAAACGAAGTTAAAGTTATTGATATGTCTGATATTGATGGCTCTCAAAATGTAAGAGTAGTAATGAGATATACTGCTGGTGTACAATACGGAGTTAGAGGAGATATTGTCCTTTATTCATAATAATTAAATTAACTAACATAAAGAGGGTGGGCAAAACTGCCTACCCTTTTTTATTAAAACAAATAATATGGCTTGTGCAATAACAAAAGGTAGAGGGGTTGGATGTAAGACTGCCTTTGCTGGAATTAAAAATATTTACATCTTAGATTATAGCTCTACTATTGCTGCTTTAAGCGATTCAAGTGGAACTATAACCTTACCAACTGATGCTTCTGCTGAGTTCTTTAAGTTCGAGGTAAAAGGTGGTCAGTCATCTCTTGAAACAGTTGTAAACTCATCAAGAGAAAATGGAACTACATTTTATGAAAGTACATTAAACGTTACTTTTCAAATATTAGACGTAGAAACTCAAGAAGAGATTAAACTTCTTAATAGAGGTAGAGCGCATTATGTTGTAGAAATGTACCCTAATGGTGCTGGAGTTACTAAGTACTTATTAGTAGGTAAAGACAATGGTGCTGAGATTACAGGTGGTACAATCGTAACTGGTGCTGCCGCTGGAGATTTACAAGGATTTACATTAACAGCAGTTGCAACAGAGGTATTTCCTCCGTTCTTCTGTACTGTACCAGATGTAAGTGCTACTACTTCAATTAGTCCAGCTTAGTAGTTTATTTATATTTAAAATTAGCCTTTCTTTTTAGAGAGGCTTTTTTTATACAAAATATTTAATTTTTGTTTATATATTAGTATGAAGTTAATAGGAACTAATGGCGATAAGACTTTTAAGGTAATACCTCGTCAATTTATTAATGGTGCGATTACTGTAAATCTTACAAGTGAAAGTACAGGTACAAACGTAAATATTACACCTACTGCTTCAACTGATGGTAATTATATGTCATTTGTTGCAGCTTTTGGTACATTAACAGAGGGCGATTTTTACACCCTTGAAATAAAAGATGGTACTGCTGTTATATATAAAGACAGAGTGTTTTGCACAGACCAGACAGTAAACCAAACAAACAATGATTACTATTCTGTAAATAGTGGAGAATACACTACAGAGAATAGCTTTGATAACGATTACATTATATTATGAACGATTTAAGAGTAGTTAATTTAAGCACTTATACAAGTCCAGAGATTGTAGAGAAATCTAACAAGGAATGGGTAAGCTATGGTGCAGATAATAATTATTTTGCTTATTTGATAGACCGATACAACGGAAGTCCTACAAACAATGCTATTATAAATGGTATTAGCGAAATGATTTATGGAAAAGGCTTAGATGCTTTAGACAGCAATAGAAAGCCAGAGGCATACGCTAAAATGATGTCTTTATTCCACAAGGATTGTGTGCGTAAGTTATGCTACGATTTAAAACTTATGGGTCAATGTTCTATGCAAGTTATATACTCTAAAGACAGAAAGAGTGTGGCACGAGTAGAACACATACCTGTAGAAAACCTAAGAGCTGAAAAGTGTAACGAAAAAGGAGAGATAGAGGCTTACTATTATTCTGATAACTGGGATAAAGTAAAAAAGGTAGAAGATTGCAAACGCATACCAGCTTTTGGTTATTCTAATGAGCCTATAGAGATAGTGTATGTAAAACCATACAGAGCTGGGTATAAGTATTACTCATCTCCAGACTATCAAGGTGGACTTCAATATGCAGAGTTAGAAGAAGAGATAAGCAACTATCACTTAAATAATATTCTTAATGGTCTTGCACCAAGTATGCTAATTAACTTTAACAACGGAACTCCAAATGCTGAGGAACGTCAAATGTTAGAGAATAGAATATATCAAAAGTTTAGTGGGTCAAGTAATGCTGGTAAGTTTATACTTGCGTTTAACGACAACCCAGAGAGTGCTGCAACTATAGAGCCAATACAATTAAGTGATGCACATAACCAATATCAGTTCTTATCAGACGAAAGTGGTAAAAAGATAATGGTAGCACACAGAGTAGTTAGTCCTATGTTGTTAGGTATTAAAGATAGTAGTGGTTTAGGTAACAATGCAGATGAGTTAAAGACTGCATCTATACTTATGGACAACACAGTTATAAGACCATTTCAGACACTTTTAATAGATGCCTTTGATAGTATATTAGCTTACAATAATATTGCTTTAAAACTATACTTTAAGACTTTACAACCATTAGAGTTTACAGACTTAGAGAACGTAGAGGACGAAGAAACAAAAGAGGAAGAAACAGGAGTTAAGTTAGCTAAGGAATTACCAGAAGATTTAGGTAGTGATATAGCAGATGCTTTAATTGACTTAGGACAAGACGAGGAAGAGCTTTTAAGCGACTTTCAAGTTATGGATGAGCGTGAGGTTAATTATGACGAAGAAGATGGCTTAGACGAGGTTATAACAGACTTAAACAAGCCAAAGAAGAAAAGCACACTTGCTAAGATATGGGAATTTGTAAGTACAGGTAGTGCGAAGCCTTTTAG
>VMHT01060903.1_pt1 | contig 10419 bp, 4 predicted proteins | sample 4693611 | NCBI WGS metagenome assembly VMHT01 (sample SAMN12280063, study PRJNA550983) | marine metagenome | isolation source: seawater sampled from same location over 5 years 0.02-0.2 micron viral filtrate | place: USA: collected off the coast of southern California halfway between the port... ...
AGGCACCCAAGAAGATACCGGCACCCCTGCCATAGTGGGTGGTCCCTTCGCGGGTAAGGTGGCGAACTTTAGGGTCTATGACCAGTACTTGGGTGACGAGCGGATCCAAGAGATTTACGATGCGCAAAAGGATGAATTCGGGCACAAGAAATCCTCGATGACCTTCTACAAAGGTCGCGTAGGTGTGGGCACGACTGAACCCGAGGGGGCCTTGACGGTCGTGGATGAACCTAACGCTGTGGCAAAATTCCCATCTTCGAATTTATCGGCTGATTATTCGTTTATTGAAGGTGAAGGATGTATTAAGATAAGTACAGCTGGATCTTCGGGATCTTCGGGATCTTCGGGTGGAGGTGGAGGTGGGTATGGAGGTGGATCTTCGGGTGGGTACGGATCTTCGGGTGGTTCCGGGTTCAATGCTTTCGATGGTCTCACTTCAACTTGTTGGTCTTCCACACCCACTAGACATACCCGTCTCTCCGAAGAAGTTGATTTCGGGGCATGGCTCAAGATCCAAACCCCAGAATCGGTGAGTCTCAAGAAGGCTGAGATTGAATCGAAACCTGATTGGCAACAATTAGGAACGCGTATAGATGGAGTCCAAGCTAATGCGAGATTGGGTGACTCCATAGCCCTAAGTGATGATGGTACACGTCTAGTTGCAGGTGCTTGGAACCAGGTTGGAACAAATAATTCGGGTGCGGTCTACGTATACGACTGGAATGGGAGCGCATGGACCCAAGTTGGATCAGTAATCGGGTATCATACAGATTCGGGAAGTAGAAATGGATGGACTGTATCTATATCGGGTGATGGCAACACTGTAGCAGTCGGTTCCCGTGTAGATTCACCGGGTGCTGATTCTGGGAGTGTTACATCCTTCACTTTGGTCGGGGCGACGTGGACACTCAAGGGTGCTGTCATAGCTACGGGTTTGACTGGAGACTTTACTGGGTATGCCCTTTCTCGTATGTCTACTAATGGTAATTTAGTGGCTTTTAGTGACCTGTCACACGATAAACAAAGTAGCGAAACAGACCTTGGGGGTGTGTCCGGTAACACACACGCTAATGCGGGTAGAGTTCGTGTTTTTAAGTATGAAAATGGAGCGTGGAGTCAGAGGGGTTCGAGTCTCATCGGTGAAAATGCAAATGATTCACTTGGTTTCAGTGTACAAATGTCCGAAGATGGAAAATATTTAATTTTCTCATCACAGGCGGTCAGTAAAGTATACATATTTGAATGGAATGGGACTGCATACGTTCAACGTGGTAGCACACTGACAGGGGTTGCTGGTGATCAATTTGGGGAGAGCGTTGACATATCAAAAGATGGTTCGATGGTAGCAGTTGGTTACCGTGGTGCCGATGTAGCTGAAGGTGCACTGGCTGGAGACAGTGGTCTCGTGAAAATGTATAAATGGAACGGTACGAACGCATACACACTTATAAATACATTCACACACATCGATGCACTCGCAGGTGCTGGGTTTGGTAGTGTGGTGAGGTTATCGTCGGATGGTACAAGGTTAATTGTAGGAGCCGATTCCGATGATGCCGGTGGGTCCAGTAGTGGTATCGTATACACGTTTGAGTATGACGGGTCTTCGTGGTTGAGACGTGAACCATATGGTTCTATAGGTACCACCGCCCCAGCCAATTACCTTATCGGGCGCTTAAACAGCACATATGTATCTCGAGATGGTTCAACTATAGGTATTGGTGAATACGGTAGTAGTACGGGTGGTACATCCTCTGGATCCTTCCGCGTCTTCCACATGCCCTCGAACATCAAGAGTATTTGGGGAAGTAATGATGATGTGAACTGGACGAAGATTACCACTGGTAACGAAACGTTTAGGGGCGATGACCGCCTAGAGTTTAAGAATTTGGATAACCCCAACTATTACAAGTACCACGCGATCGTCGCGGATGCTTTCACCCGTCTCAAGGATGTCAAACTCTTTGGGATCCGGAACCAGGGGTCGAGTACCCTCCACGATGGGGCCTTGACCCTCACCAAGAAGGTCACAGCCCCCCAACTCGAAAGTACGGGAATTATCAACATGAAGGGGGATTACACGGAAATCCGAGCAAATTCCAACGTGGTGACATGTTTCGACCGCTCCAAGAAACTTATTAAGTATCCGAGGGTGGCTATGACTGATAATTCAAGTGGTGGATACGTGGCGAGTGCGAGTAGTACTTATACAAATTTTAATCCATACGAAGCATTTGATAACGAGGATCCAGGTTCCACCGCTTATTGGAGTGGAAGCACTCAAATATATAACACCAATGGTACATGGGGTGGAGGTACGGCGGCGGCGTACACGACAAATGTAGAGGGTGTAAGTAAATATGGTGAATGGATTCAAATTCAACTACCAAACAAAATTAAATATAACTATTCCAAAATTAAAGCACCCTCCCCAGCGGCACGTCAACCAAGAGATGGATACATTCTCGGTAGTAACGACACGTCCGGTGCGTGGACAATATTACACCGTTTCGAGGATGTGTCACGAAGCAGTACAGCTGATTTAGTCACGTATACACCACCATCAGAGTACACACAATTTTTCCAATATTTTCGTTTAGTGATAGAAACGATTAATGACGGTGGTTTGCAATATGTTGGTGTTAATACTTGGGATATCTTCGGCTGCCCCGAATACGACCCCGAGGCACACGGAACTGATGTGACCGTAAAGTCCGTGGCCAACGTTCCCAACACGGATTGGTTGGAGGTGTACTATGATGGACAAGACTATACAGAGATGCCGGCGACTGTCGATAATAAAACGGGTGTGAGTACATACGATGCCACATCCGTGAATAGTGTTGGTTTTGATGCGACACAAAAAGCTTTTACTTTTGACGCGGCTTCCAGTCAATATTTATCTTCAAGTACACCCGTTGATGGAAATTACATTCATTCTATATCGATATGGTTTAAGGGAACTAATTTGACACCGACCGCGGGTGACACTCTCATGTGGATCGGGGATAATGTCAATAATGAAAGAATTGAAATCTATCTTGAATCTGATAAAATTAGTTATAGTTTCAAAGATAATGATGTTGTAGCTACACCCACATTATCGAATAATAGATGGTATCATCTAACTGTTACTTACAATGGGGTTGCGGGTGTAACTGGAAGAGAAATATACCTTGATGGTGTTAAACAATCAGCAACACATACAGGTAACTCGGCGGTGTTGGCTGTTGATAATAACACCTTAAATCTTGGTGGATTTAGTGGCACCAGTAGTACGTATATGTTCAGTGGTTCCATCGCGAACTTCCGCCTCTTCAACCGGGCCCTGACCTCCGACGAGATCTACCAGCTCTATGCCTACCAGAAGGAATACTTTGGGCATAGTACCAACAACATGACCCTCAAGGCTGGGCGTTTGGGGATTGGGACTTCGGAGCCTCGGGCGGCTTTGGATGTGAGGGGGGATGCATTTTTCAATGGTCTAATATCATCAGGTATGCCTGCTATTTTTGGTGCAGTTAATAACGCGAATTATGTTCAACAGTCGGCTATCTCACAAAACATCTCAGTCGTGCAATTTTCACAGGGGCCAAATATGGAACGCGCCGCGGGTGGTATAACCTGTCCGATTGCAGGTATGTATCAAGTTCAGCTATACACACATTGTTGGTTCAGTGGTGGAGCCTATGCGGTCAAGTCAACACAAACTTTGGATAGATATAACAGTGCTGGTACAATTTATAGCAAGGCCAATCGTGGAAGTATACATAATGTTACTATGGGTTCATCTGGTGGAAATTCCGATCAGCACCAAATTACGACATGGTTGATACAGGTTAATGCCGGTGACTACTTAATCTTAAACCACCTCACATCTCCGAGTACAACAAGAAATTACAGCAACGAATGGAATTACATTTCTGCGGTGTGTGTATGCGCAAATAATCAATCCCTCGGTGGTGGTGGTGGTAGCGGCGGTGGCTACTAATAAAAATGAAAACATATATATATGGACGAACTACACTCCGCCATACTTAATCTTCAGGGTGATATCGTATACTGGTGTGATAGAGACGCATCCACTTCTGATAAATGTTATGAAAGTATAATTTACAAACATATAACTAAAACCGAATACGAAAATTTAAGTGATTCGGAAAAATTCAAATACATCATGAATGAAAATACACGTGTACCCGGATCGAGTGATGTATACACACATAGAGGTGGTGAAACGATCACATCTACGGGTGATGTTATTTATAGTCAGAAAAAGACACAGACTGAATATGATTTAATGGATGAGGATAATAAAGCAGTGTACTACAAAATAGAACAATTGTACACACTTAAACCCATTCCCAAAGAAACTTTGGTACTCATGTCACAAAATCATTCAAATGACTCAAATATGGTCAGCCTTCGCACCAAGCGGAACACCCTTCTCGAGCAGACTGATAGGTATGCTACCCTCGATTATCCTCACTCGAATCTAGTGGTACAGCAGACATGGTTTGATTACCGCCAAGCCCTTAGGGACCTTCCTGCGAATACAGAGGATCCAGCGAACCCTGTTTGGCCCGCCCAGCCAAGTCCGTAGGACTTGTTCCCTTCCCGAGTAACGTAGTTACTCGTTCCCTTTCCTTACAAACCCATACCAAAGGTTTCTAAGGTCTGTCGTTCCAATCGACGCAGTCGATTGTCCCCTTTCTCCCAGTCTCACGATTGGCCTACGGCCAAGTGTGAATTCTTTCCTCCCCTTATAATAAATGTCGTACTACTCGAACATCGTGAGTATCGTTCAGTCCAACGTCGTTTCTAACGTCACCGTGGCTGAATACTCCAACCTATCAGTGGACGACCAGGCCAACTACTTGGAGTGTAACTACTACTCCTCGAACAGTGTGGGATACTACTCGAATCTCATGGTCTATGATGGAATCAATGTATTCTCCAACATTTCCTCGAATGCCTATAATGAACTGACTCCCGATCAACAGAGTGGGTACACACCAGTCATAGAGTACTCTAACGTCACGACCACGGATAGTCCCCACCACTATGTCAAGGTGATCACACATTACTCGAACCTCGTGGTTTCTAATGTTGTGACCTACTCCAACATAGACGCGAATGCTTACGCAAATCTCGTGACCACCCGACCTTCCTTCACAGTGTTCCGGAAATACGTTCCAAGTGGATACTTTGAAATTTCGGTCCAAGAGTACGCTGCAAAGTCCCTAGAAGATCGGGAAGGCTACGTCGCTGAAACTATTCCAGAGATGATTACTTCTAATTTACAGGGGTTCTATACCCTCGTTTCGGATTCTGAGTGAACTCGTTCCAAGTGCTTCGCACTTGACCCCTTCACACTTCTTACAAACTACTTTTGTCCCAGTTTGTAACAAGTATCAAACAAAGCCTCCGGCTTTTTCAGTGTTTAAAAAAACCTCCCCTTATATTAAATGTCGTTCGATCCACCAGAAGGCATTCTGGACATTGGGAATGCCACACTTCGGGTGGGAAAACTCGAAGTCGCTGAAACCTCAGGTCTGAACCAGGGTCTACAGAACATTATTAAGAATGACCTACTCATAACTGAAAATACAACGTACACCACCAACCAGAAGTGGGGTCTCAAACTCCCTACAACTTGGGTCGGTGAATTTGAAGTTAAGGGTCATTCCGGAAAATATATAGATTTTAACTTTTACAATGAAAATTCAGCTTCAAACGCACAGGGGTACAACCTAACGTTCAAGGATACCACCATGACTCTAAGGTATGACAATGGAAATCCCCTCGGCGGTGGAGCGGCCACGATCCCTACTATTGTTGGTGCCTACCGAAAGGTCAATATCTTCTTTGAAAGGGGTGTGATCTCCGTCTCCATAGATGGAACTCGGTACCTGTACCACAAGGAAACGGATGGTTTCAACCAAGGTCTTGGTGTTGCCTCGCGTGTTGTGAGTACAACCGGCTCAGCTTTCGTGAACCTCTTCATAGAGCAGAATGCCGCAAACTCAGCCTTCAAAAACCTCCGAATCGTTAACGGACGATTCATCTCTGATAAAACGAGTAACATCGCGTTCATAGGTGGTAACCTAGGCGTGGGTGTGAACTCCCCCAAAGAAGCCCTCGATATCCGGGGGAACATGCACTTCAATAGGGTCTCCAATGTGAGCTCCGTGAGTGTAGACTCCAACGTGGTCACCGAATACACGGGACCCCACGATCGACCCCTGCGGAAGTACCCGGAGGTGGCTATGACTGCTGATGCCGAAACAGCTTCTGGGTACAAGGGGTACAAAGTGACAGTAAGTAGTCTAGGGGGTGGTGACGGGACAGGGTATCGCGCGTTTGATGGTAAATACGCAGATGCTAGTACCGTATGGGGTAGTGGTGATTTCTATAATAGCAGTGATGGTGATGCAACTGTATCTGGTGCTGCTTCAACAACTGTAAGTGGTGTATCGGGTGCCGTGATAGGTGAATGGATCGGACTCCAATTACCTAATAAAATTCGTCTTCAAGATGTAAAAATAGCACCACAATCGTATGCTGGTACATTGTATGGACCTCCTCGCACCCCAACTAAAGGTGTAGTGGCAGGAAGTATAGATGGTACCAATTGGGAACTTGTACACTCTTTCACAACCGGTGGTATTTCCCAAATTCCCCTGAACTATTTAAGTAGTATCGGTCCAATTAATTCAACAAAATATTATAACTACTTTCGTATAATTGCCGAAGAGATCGTGGGTGGAACTAATGGTACTAGATTCAATCTCGAAGAACTCTGTTTCTACGGCCACGAAGAAGGCAGTGGCTCCCTAGACACCACCCTAAAGACCGTGTACAACGTGCCGGCGACCACGGGGACCCAGTTGGAGGTCTACTATGATGGACAAGACTTTTCGAGTCTTCCCGCTACAGTGACTGATAAGGCTGGTACGGCGACTAATGCGACTATATCAAATTCCGGTGGAACTATAACCTTCGACTCCACATACAAAGCTTGGGTATTTGGTGGTGATACGACCAGAACTGATACGTTCATATCGGCAGCTCTACCTTCATCATTTGTCGATGATCAGTCACACTCCGTAAGTTTATGGTTTAATCCGAGTTATATTCCACCTGTAACATCTTCATTTGGGGCGATCTTTAGTATCGCTTTAGCTACTGGAGAGGCGAATAGTCAGAATATACAAATCCAGTTAAATGGTTCTGATACATTCAGTTATGTATTCTGGAATAACGATGAAGGCTTCGACGTTCCCATGGGAAAATCTATCGTTAAGGGTCAGTGGTATCATTTAAGTGCCACATATGAACCAAGTACCGGGACTAGGAATATATTCTTAAACGGTGAAAAATGTGTATCTAATGGAGTTGGGGGTGCTAACCCCGGTGCCGATTTAGACATTCAATCTGGTTCGGTTATCAAGCTAGGTGCTCGCCAAGGGTCTCCTCCCGGCCGTCAGGAATATTTCGGTTCCATCGCGAACTTCCGTCTCTATTCCAAGGCCCTGAACGCTGGGCAGGTCCAGGAACTCTACGACTACCAAAAGGATTACTTTTTGGGGTCCAAGTCCCAAGTGACCCTGTACAAGGGACACTTGGGCGTGGGGGTCACCGAACCCTCGGGCCAATTGGAACTCGCGGGAGATGAGCGGATCCAAGAGTATCCTCCTAGGGCTCTGACGGGCTACGAAACGTTGGTGGAGGGCCACGGTGTGTTTTGTGCGAGTGCGAGTAGTGATTTGGGATTAAGCTACACCAATCCATATGACGCTTTTTCAAAAGCTACGAGTGTGTGGATTACAGCTGATAATTCATATTCTAGTGGATTAGCGACAAATGTAAATACATTTCAAGGTGTAAACGGTGCTTGGTTAAAATTAAAACTACCGTACAAAATAAACTTAAAAAGATTTAAAATTCAAGGTCGTAATGGTTCAAATGAAAGATTTATAGATGCTATATTATACGCGAGCACAGACGATAATAACTGGGATCAATTAAGAAGCATTGAAATGCCCGCATCGTATGATTATGCTACAGGTGTTGATTTTGATGCCCCAAATACTTCAAAATATTACAATTATTTCTTAATTCAAATTACGAAGGTTCAAACTGGTACGGGACAGGCGAATTATGCGAACATAGGTGAATGGAAACTTTTCGGCACCCCCGGTCCCACGACCCTCGACAAGGGTTCTCTCTCGCTCACACGCAGCCTCGATGTTCCCCGCGTTTCGCGGTACGACGTGGATACGGAAACCCCGAGACCCGAGAAGTTGCTGGTGGATTTCGATACCACCGTCAATTCCTCACCCACAGATATCTCGGGGCGGGGGAATCATGGGGTGTTTAGAGAAAGTGCCTCCTACTCCCCAGCTGATAAGGCGTTTAATTTGGATGGGACGAATAAGAACATTCGAGCGGAGTTAAATAATACCGAAACAGGTAATCAGTATCATAGTGTATCCTTATGGTTTAAAATTTTGTCGGGACAGAGCTCAAATTGGAGAAATATATTTGAATGTGGTGAAAATCCAAGATCGGGGACTTCTGATATTAGTTTATACATTCTGGGTGGTCAAGATAAACTCTCATTTGCAAACGGTGGTGGACATATGTATAGTGATACACTCACAAATCTTTACTTTCAATGGCATCACATCGTGTTAACATATGATGGTGCGAATCGAAATATGTATTTAGATGGTGCGTTAATTAAAACACTCGCAACTACATCATGGGCTGGAGTAGCAAATATGTCGCTGACATTGGGAAAAAATAACGCATCCAGTGCTGGGAGTGAAGGTTGTGATTGTCACATTTCCAACTTTAAGTTATACTGGCAAACAGCCCTCGAACCCTCGGAGGTCAAGAAACTCTACAACCTCGGCCGAACCGGGCGGTCCACGGTCATCAGCGACACGGCCGTCGGTATCGGGAAAGTCCCCGAAGCCCAGTTGGATGTGAGGGGAATAGCACGGATGGAAAACTTAATTTATGGATCCATAAGTCATAGACTAATCGATGAAGCCGAATTATATTACGACCCAACCCGCGCTGAATGTCAAGATGGTGCATTATTTGCCACTGGTGCTAATGGCGCCATAAGCGATATAAAAGGTAACCATCCAGGAACATTGTCTTCTATGGACCGATATAACTATTTTTGGTCAGCCCAGGGATCGGGTAGTTGGGTGCAAACAACGGGTAATATAGATCTGAGACGCGATTGGACTATAATGGTATGGTTCGGTCCTACGACCACCGATAATCTAGCTACCTGGAGAATTCTCGGTCATGGCCAGACTTCCTCCAATAAGGGTTTGCATGTAACCGGGTCGACCGGCAGTACTATTAGATACGGGTTCCACGGTAACGATATGGACGCGGGTACGTCCACGGGGATGGCACGAAAAAGGGAATGGTGTTGTATGACGATGTCTTATTTTCATAATGGTGGTGTCGCGGGAGGAGTTGATCGTAAAATGTACCAAAACGAACGTCTCGTATGCCATCAGCAACCGCGTTTCGGTGATGGTTCTGGTTTCAACCCCGCGAACGATGGAGGATCCGCTCAAGCGAATGGTGACCAGCCATACCAGGCTACTCCCACACCTCTTAGGTTTGGGGCTTCTTATGGATCTGGGAACTATGGTCAAATCTATACTCAAATTGGACCATGTTTAATGATTCCCCGTTTCTTGGGGGATAGTGAAGTCCGTTCTCTTTACAGACATTTCGCAGGTGCTTTCCCAGCTCAGATTAATGTAGGCTAATAGTATAGTATGACTACCAATAGAGAAATTGTATCTACACTTTTAATTGAAAATACAGGACTCGTATGTGGCTATCAAAGTGATGGTGATGTTGAAGAGTATTACGAATCTATCACAACTCCTAAAAAATTACCAACCGCAGATTTTGTTAACCTCGTAAACGTAGAAGTACAGAAGGAGTATTTAAAACAACTTCGTGAAGGTCGCACTAAGCGTATCACAGCCACAGACTTCCTGATGGTATCCGATTTTCCGTACCCATCTATAGAAATAAAAACAGCCTGGTTAAACTACCGCCAGGCTCTTAGAGATTTACCAGCTACTCAGTCCACTCCGCAAATGAACGAAAATCATGAATTTGTATTCGCATGGCCCACGCCTCCGATTTGGCCCGCGAATGTGGTCTAAGTTCCAAGTCCATAGGACTTGTTCCCCCCAAACTTCTTACAAATTGAGTCCCAGTTTGTAAGTCTCCACCCCAAGTGACGAAGTCACTTGTATCTAACCAGTGAAGTTCTATGAACTTCCCAGCTTAAAAATAAACTCTCACTATATTATAAAATGTCTGGTGGTATTGCCCAACTCGTAGCCGTCGGAGCCCAGGATGTACACC
>VMHT01070208.1_pt1 | contig 10419 bp, 8 predicted proteins | sample 4693611 | NCBI WGS metagenome assembly VMHT01 (sample SAMN12280063, study PRJNA550983) | marine metagenome | isolation source: seawater sampled from same location over 5 years 0.02-0.2 micron viral filtrate | place: USA: collected off the coast of southern California halfway between the port... ...
GTAAAACTCAACAACACACAAAAAACATCCAATAGATTCACTCCTCCTCGTCGTCAAACCTCCACTGCTCAACGTCTCTCAGAAAGGAAGTGTTGATCTTGGCCGCTCTTCGCTTCAGAAGGATACACGCGTATGCCTCACGTGCCGGAATCTGCTTCAGCTTCATCATGCACAGCGTCGCGATGGCCACGCTCCTAGAAGCGCCCATCATGCAATGGATAAGGGTTGGCTCCCCCTTTGAAAGTCTCTCGAGAACTTCTGCCACGACCACTTCCACGCTATCCCTGACGGCGAACAGGCTGGCGCCCGCAACGTCGCTCAGGGGAACTCTTCCGTAAGTAGGAGCAGATTCCACGCCTTCGTGGAAGTTCGGGAGGTCGCATGTGCAATTGACGACGTATTGAATGTTCAGCCTTTCGAGAGATCCTGCGTCGGCCGCATTCTTCGCAGACCCCACGAAGAGGTTCGGCAACACTTCGGAAGGAGCGTCCGTCCAAAAATCTGACCACTTGTCCCACATGCTCTCATATGCCTCGCCAACGCGCTCCGGCTCCTCGTTGCTTCCGTAGAATACGCGATTCCAGAGCTTGACGATGAGCAGATGCGCGTAGGCAGAGTACGTCTGCGTTTTCCACCCAAAATTGCGACCGGATGCATCTTTGTCGTCCATGTTTCCTATGCGAACTTAGCGTACACTACTACTGTTTTATATTCTCTTCCTTCTTTTTGAAAATGAATGAAGGGGTGCCTTTGATTGATTCACTTTGAAAAAAAAAATATTTTGGGACGAAAGACTCATCATTCTTCCTCATCATCCTCTGACTCGTCTGATTCAGAATCTGCCAGCTCGCCCTCGTCCTTGAAGTCTCCATCGGAATCATCTTCATTTTGAGGCAAATCTTCGTCCTCAAAGTCGTCGTCGTCCACATCTTCAAGCATCAGCTTCAGGTATTCAGGGTCCTGATAGCGCTGGACAGACCTTCGCTGCCGCTTGCTGCGACGCGGCCCCGTGGTGGACTCGTCCTCCTCGAGAAGTCGCTTGTCATATGGAAAATCCTCCACCAGAGCCTTGGCCTCAGTGCCCTCGTCCTCCGTCGCAACATCCTCATCATCCTCGTCGTCATCGTTCACTAGAAAGTCAACGAGACTACCTGCGCTGTCAGAGCCGTCACTGGAACGATCGTCTTCGTCATCCATTTTGATTGAGATGGGTTTTGGGGTATATGGGCGAGATTAAGATGAAGTTTTTCTTTCTTCTAGGCCAAGATTATTTTCATGCTCCGCTCGCGTTCAGACCCTGCTTTGAACGCGCACATTGAAAGTTATTTCCTCATTTTTTTCTTTTGCCTATTTCAAAGAACGCAGCAACCAACACACACTTCAACCTCAAAACACAACCTCATCCAAAATGAGCTCAACCTACTCCACACTCACTGCCAGTGTTGTGCAGATCAGCGCCAGCGGCGCTCTTGGATCCATGCTGACCAACCTCAGCAGCAGGACCGTCGATCCTTTTGCATCCTCCTTCTACTCCACAAAAGCCTATGCCTTGGGAGTTGAACGAGATGCCCATGAAGAGCCAATTCACGCAAAGCGCAAAAACGTTGTGCGGTCGAAATTCGAAATTTCTAGGGCTTTTGATCTTATCTCGAACCTTGTTCTTGTCATCGACGTTCCGGGGCTCAGTCAGGGTTCTTACGTACCGAACTTGGGACCTGCGCTTATTGAGTCCGCGACACTCTCCATGGGAGGACACGCGCTCGCACGCCTTACTGGAGGCCTTCTTCACGCTATGGAGGAGCTTGGCGGAAACCCGGGAAAGTCTGCTACCATTCTGTATGATGTTGAGGATGATCGCACTGCGGCCAGCCGCCTGTACGTCCCAATGAGTGGATTCTGGTTCACCAAGAGTCTCTCGAAAGCCCTGAACTTGGTCGGATCCTCGTTCCAGCGCGCATATCTGGATGTGACCCTGAACAAGCTTGAGGACTGCGTTACTGGCACTGCCGTAGTTAGCCACACCATCCCAACAGAACCCATGCTTGGTGCATTCACACCTGTGGCAGTTCAACAGGGCGAAACAGCTGACCTCGTTGGACGTGTTACCCTTGACTCGCATGGTGTGACTCTTAACGAGGCTGATCGTGAGGTCTTCGCTGCCGTGAACAACATGACTCTTATGGACGAGCTTCACCACACCACCATCACTGTCGATGGTAATAGTGATACCGATCTTACATCCTTTGCCAAGAACCTCGTCTTCGAGGTTATTCTGGGAGCCAGCACTGGTACCCGTGCTTCGGATATCGATTTCAACGGTGGTCTTGACACCATCTCCCTCCTTATCAGTGGACAGCAGCGCTTCCCTGAGAACATGGAGGCCGGCCTCTACAATACCCTTATGCCTTTCCTCCACCACTCTCAGGTGCCTGAGCAGAAAGGAATCCACTCATTGCCTTTTAGTATGTACCCGGAGGATACACAGATTGCTGATTCACATATTAATATGAGCAAGCTCGACTCTGTGACTCTTCGCCTGACGTCATCGGAAGAAGTTAGGGTTGAAATTTTCTGTCTCGCATACAATATACTTGTGCAACAGAGAGGTATGAAGGCTCGCTTCTTTGTGTAATGTATTTATCTCAGACGGGTCGAACTGATAAGTAAAAATTTTCCACACGTATATCCTTAGGGAAATACTCACGTGGGGCAAAAAATATTTTTTTTAATAAAAGAAAAGCGAAACCACCAAACACACAACCAAAACTAACAACACAACACACAATGAGCTCATACTCAAACATCTACGCTTCCCTTGCTCAGCTGAGCGTTAAGGGTCAGGCCGATGCGGTTCTCGAGGACAAGCAGGCCGGCGTGCTGGATATCTTCAGTTCTGCCTTCTACACGCACAACAGTTTCGCCTGCGGATTCATCCGATCGGAGGATCAGGCTGAGATTCGCGAGGCAGGCGTGGCCACCTTCCAGCCTCCTCGCTCGTTTGATATTCTTCATGACGCAGTTCTCACAGTAGACCTTCCGGGTATGATTAAGGTTGATGCGGACGATAACGAAGTTGCTCTTGGTGACCTTGGTTACAAGAAGAACGTTGCCATGTACTTGGTCGATCAGGTTCAGCTCGAGATTGGAGGTTCAGTTTTGGACACACTGTATGGAGAGTACATGCACATCCACGAAGAGCTGAACGGCCGTGTCGGAAAGCGCCTTGAGGCAGCCGGACTCGGAGAGGTCAAAGATTCCCGTGTTCGCACACGCACTCACCTTCCACTCGCTTTCTGGTTCCAAGGAGGCAGCCTTGCGCGCGCCCTCAAGCTTGTTTCTGTTCAGCTTCACCGCATCGACTTCCGCGTGACGTTCCGCAAGTTCACAGACCTTCTGAAGGAAGGAGATTATTCCAACGTCTTTGTCCGTGACGGAGAAGCGGTCAGTGGATCGACAACAAGCAGGCTGAAGGGAGCTGTCCGCACAGCTGCTATGTTGCCTAACGATGACCCTGCCAACCAAGGCAAAACTGGCAAAACAGAGACTCTCATTGAGAATGCCATCGGCGCATTCACAATGGACTTCCACGGAATTTTCCTCAACAGTGAGACGAGGAGTCTGTACCTCAACCTTCAGGAGAGCACCCTCTTCACAACAACTCAGCGTGTGACTCACCCCGCTGCCGCTCGCGAGTCTCAGGTTACACTGGACTTCAAGAATGCCGTCTATGAGCTCATCGTCGCCGTCAATGGCGGTCAAGGAACATGGGGCCTTGAGCATGATACTGATCCTCTCTCCTCGCTCTCCTTCTCGCTTTCATCGACACCGCGCACTCTGCCAAACCTCGAGACTCAGTTCTTCCGCAAGATGACCCAGTTCATGGGACCTAACCGCACAAGCACTGATGAGCGCGGCATTTACTACTACCCTTTCACTGCCAAGACTGAGCTGAACAACACCGATCTCGTCGGCTCTTACGTCAATGCCAGTAAGATCGATGACCTCCGCATGCGCTACACATCGGGCTCAAATGGCGTCACTGTCTACGCACGCGCATACAACCTCCTCTCCATCAAGAATGGTATGCTCAGCCGCGTTTTCCAGTAAGTATGGAGCATTTCTGCTATGCAATCGCTCGCAAATCGCGAGATCTTTCTTTTTTTGTTTTAATATATGATTGTTTTAGGGAAGGATTGTTGAACATTGAAAGTTGAGACGACGATCACAAACAACAAAGAACGCGCAATGCAGGTAAGCAATTACGGAAATTTCCGAAAAGGATTTCAGTTCAGAGTCAGAGATAGTGGTAAGCTGTCCTGCTATATGTATAAAGTAAAACTAATAAACCGAAAAACTGTTCCTGTGCATCAGATAGTAGTTGCGGCTTTTCCTGAATATATCAAAGTGAGCTCCGATGCAACGCCCGAAAACTTTGAAATCGATCATATTGATAGTGTTCGAGAAAATAACCGCACTTCTAATCTACAGATCCTGTCAAGAAAGGAAAATCAAAAAAAAGCATCTCATCCCGGTTCACAGAAAATGGCAAAGGCGATCGAAGGTCTTAATCCTGCCACCAGCGAATGGACAACATTTTCATCGCAAAGCAAAGCTCGCGAAGTGACGGGAATCTCAGCAAGAGCAATATCGCAGTTTTTGAAAGACGGAAAGAAAAAGAAAGCACTCAAAGGTTGGCTCTTTCGGCGTATTGAAAACAGTACAAACGAACTTTTGAAAGGAGAGACCTTCAAAAAGCATCCTGATTTACCTGTACAGGTGTCCAACTTCGGAAGGGTTCTTTTTTACAGAGAAGGAAGGATTACGGAAGGAAACTGTTATAAGAAAAGTGCGGCAAGTGTTTCTGTTCTAGAAAAACAGAAGATGGTTCATCGTCTCGTTTTGGAAACGTTTGTCGGCCCCTGCCCAGCAGGGTGCACCGCAGATCATATTGACAGAAATCAAAACAACAATCGGCTGGAAAACTTACGCTGGGCATCTCTGTCTCAGCAGAACCGCAACCGTGACACTAGCAATTTTGGAAAAGCACAGGGAATCCCTACTTCGATTCGGAAAAAGGAAAGTTCTGAGTGGAGGCACTTTGAGACTCTTGGACGTTGCGCAGAATACATTCAGGAAACGTCAGGTGTAAACTTGAGATCAGTGATTCATTATCGCGTTCGAGAGAGAGCAGAGTACATTGCGAAGACTGGCGACGTCAACAAAGCGTTTTTTGTTGGGCGTGACGATGACTGGGAAGTGAAGTATACTTTTGATTATCCTCCTGAGGATGAGGAAGGTGAAATATGGAGAGATATACCCACCAATATTCGAGGTGCAATTGTGGAGCACATACTTCGCTCAAAGGAAAAAAAGAGAAAAATGACCGATGGTGACGACGAAGGAAAACCAGAGTTGAAGAAGGCTGATGTGATTAAATATTGAAATAATTGTTATATATGCATTGGTAACATAGCGATGCTCTACTTAAGGTCACGAACTGTCGAACAGGCTGATCCCAGACCAGTACATCATCGCATTGGCAACATCGAAGAGCTGCTTTCTTTCGCAAAAATGCAAAGATCTGAGAACGCAGATCTTGACACTCCCATACGCAGCGTTCCATTTTTTTGTTTGAATTCCCACATTATCATCTCTCAAAACAGTTGAGAAAAAAAAGAAGATATTATGCCTGCGGTGGGGCTCGAACCCACGACCACAAGCTTAAAAGGCTTGCGCTCTGCCGACTGAGCTACGCAGGCGTGGGATTCCTCATCCGGGATTCGAACCCGGGTCTTAGCGGTGAAAGCGCCACATCCTAGCCAACTAGACTAATGAGGAAAGAAGATTTTGATGAAAAAAGAAACCGCTCCAGATGAGGATTGAACTCATGACCTCCCGATTAACAGTCGGACGCTCTAACCAGCTGAGCTACCGAAGCAACAAAGGCACCATGGGGGATCGAACCCCAGACCTGCAGCTTACAAAACTGCCGCTCTACCACTGAGCTATGGCGCCATTCTTTTCTTTTTTTTCTCAATCATACCCAAGCAAAAAAATCAGCGTCTGTGAACGCATTTCTCTTTTTTTTCATTTCATGTATTGTCCATGGCGTAAGATTTCATTTTGTCAAACAGAATAGTCAACCTTTCCTTATGCCGCGTCAGGGCGACAAAGAGAACCTTCGCTTCCTCAGTGATCAGATCCGTGTCCTTCTTTTTCCACCAGAACTCATCATCGATCACGATGTGCGGATGCTCATACCCCTTAATCTTGTGCACTGTCGAAATGCATGGACAACGGCACTTTTTCACATCCGGAAGGCTGATGGAGAGATTGTTAAACGTGGCCACAGTCTCTTCCAAGATATTCTGATCAATAAGATACATGACGAACTTGATCATGGGATCAAAGTCAGCATAGTCAATATCACTGCGGGAGCAGTTGCTGAGGTACTGTGCGATAGATTTCATGCGCCGTGCCGTAGCGTCCCCTCCAACGACGCGCACGCCAATACTTTCTCTCTGGAGCGCAGTGATGATAATGCTCACGCGATAATTGCTTCGGCAAAGGATAAGACAATTCTGGCGCGGGATCTCGTCCGTCACATCGATGCGAATGGAGCCTTCTCGAGCTCCGATCATCGTGCTCTCCGGAAAGACGTCCCTGACGAACAGCGACGAGTCCAGAGTGTGCCGAAAGCTTCGGTATAGTTCAAACGTGCGGACTCCATTGTCGCGATCATGACAGCGGCTGTGCCCGGAAATGATGAGGTCACACTCCAAGCATGTGCACTCGTCGGCAAAGTCGAATATGCTCTGAAAGTCGTCGCCGACGAAGATGGTGGGGAGCCCTGATTCTGTTATGATCTTCTTTGCCTGATCGTTCAGGTCCTGAACTTCGTCCACCATGATGCAATCATACTTTTGCATCAGCCGGTTCGTCTTCTCCGGATATTCATAGGCGAGACGGCGGTAGGCTGAAAACGTGTACCTCATTTCAGCGTCGTCATCCCTCTCGCAGACGCTCTGGAGAATAGGCCGGACGCATGCCTCGTGAGCTTTGCACAATTTTAAGCTCTCATCATGGACGGAGCATGTGGAGCGGAGAAATCGATTGGTCACAGAGGCGCATCCTGTCGCACCCTTCATACAATACCAGCGGTTCTTCTCACAGAAATCCTTATAATGGCTCTCAATGAGCCAGCGATCGTTGACCTTGGTGTTCAGCCTTTTGTACTTTCCGTCGCTCTGGCAGTAGCAGAGAGAATCAACGGTCTTCACGTCCACGTTCCGTAGCTTTTCGCCAGAGATGCGATGCTTCAGCTCCTTCTCGAGGCTCTTTGAAAACGTCAGGATGAGAAACTTTTTCTTATCCTTCCCGTGGCTCCACTGCTTGGCGATTCCCAGCAGGAGGGTCGTCTTTCCCCCTCCCGGAGGAGCGGTGATGTGCATGATCGGAGCATCTTTCGTTGCCGGGTCCCTTCGAATCAGGTAGGAGCGATGGATCTCGTCCAGCATCGTCATGCCCTCCTGAGAGCGCATCATGCAATGCTGAGTGATCTCTGCCTCCGTCTGAAGCGCTTCTTTCGTATTCCCGCCCAACGACACGGCAAAGGCGGTGATCCGCCCCTCGTCGGCGATGATTGAGAGCGGAACGCTGAGGAGGGACTCGAACTCATCTCCATTGGAGAAGAAGAAGGAGTGAAAGTCGTCACCGGCCCGTTCCGTCAGCCCTCCCTCCTCGTCGTCCACGATAAGCGTGAGAAGAACCTCATTTTCTGGCATGTAGTGAAGCACTCTGAATCCATCGGCAAGGATGCGTCCATCGGTCTCCTCTCCTTTCGCAGCTTTGGTGTCAATGAAACATTGTTGAGAGGATTCTCTTCTTGGCTTTTGCGCGAAAGCTCCTGCCCTGCTCTTTCCAGTCACGCAGTCTACATCATCGTCGCAAAACTGGTGGACGAATTTCGAGCGCGCCGCGTCGAATTTAACACTTCTTCGGCACCGATGGCAGATGTACAACTTATCCTTAAGATCGATTTGTTGCTGAAGCTGCTCACAGCTCACCATGCATTTACCTTGAACATCCACGGCGTATCGAAGCATGTTTTCTAGCAGCTCTGTTGTTTCTGGCGAAGAAAAAAAAATGAACGTCGCCATCAATGCACAGGAAGGGCCACTTTTGAACGCAACTTATATGATCCGTTTTTCATTTCAAAGTCAAACTACATTTTCTCGCGCCGTATTAGAAAAGAAAAGAATTCAAAGGATATGATTTTCCTACCATTGACGACCGCGGCCAGCTCTGCGACCAAGTTTGTGTACAAAGATATCATGACGAATAACGCACCTTGGTACAGCGCAGCGGTCTACAAAGGAATATGGCGAGGCATCGTCTCCCTCATCGCGCTGGCGATCGTCCTCCAGTTCTTCGCGGATATGCACGCGGACGCTAAAACACATGGCATACTCTTCCTCACACAGATTATATATGTTGGGATCAGCTTTTATCATATGTATCTGTTGGCAACAACGCCATCGCCTACTGTGCTGGGAGCCGTGATATCCTGCCTTCTTTTGATCACTAGCCTGATCATCGGAGCGCTTTTCTTTCAGGAGAGACTGACAGGAAACCAGATCATTGGCGTTATCTTGGCAATCATCGCGATCCTCTTCATGACGACTGCCTGAAAAAAAAATATTGTGACTTCCAGTAATCATTTTTTTTGCATTGCCGAAAACGAAGGAAACTTCCTCACAGCGTAAATGCCGTAGAACCGTGCTGGGGGCGAAGAGACGCGCCGCTCGTCGTCAGAAGCGTAAACTGGAGCCAGTCGCCCGCCTCATCTGGCTGGTCAAAGACAAAGCCAGTGCAACCTTCCGTCTCGCGGCACTTCTTCGCCGCCGTGAGCGCAGGCTCTTCTACGGCAGGATCATACGTGAACGCCATATCTGCCATCAGGGAGGTTGCGAAGGTAGATCCGGCATTCTTCTGATACTGGCGCACGCACTCCGCTGTGTCGCACTCCTGCTCGCAATCCTCCTTTCGTGAAAAGAGCTGCGCAGCAGAATCGTCGCACATGTATATTCCGTCAGAGTCCTCGAGGATGGGCGCCATGCGCCTCTTCGCCTCTGCCTCCGGGTTGAGAAGCACCTTGTTCTTCACCGCCTGCCGCCTGACGTTGATCTCCTGACACTTTTCAGCCTGATCTCCGGAGCAGCAGTTGTTCGTCTGCGACACGGCGTCGATCACTCCACAGGGACCATCGCCTGCGCCGATGATGCAATTGTTGATCGTCTGGTTGACGACGTTGACGCACATGTTCGGCATGGGCCCCTGCGCCACGCACCCCGATTTCTTCATTCCGCATGCCTCGCCAAGGGCATCCATGGCCTCCTTTCGGCATGTTGTGGTCTCCGTTGCGAGCACAATCTTCGGCTTCAAGATGTGCGGTGTCTCCAGCGTCGTCTGGCACTTATCATAGAAGGTGTGCTTATGATCGTTGATGGCGCCTTCCAAGAGCGTCTCGCTTCCGCTGGAGAGCATCTGCTTCGTCTTGCAAAACTTCGACCGGTCTAGGTAGTTGTCCGCCTTCTGGCTGCCCACGGCGGCGGAGCAGTAGTCTAGAGAATTGTTGTCGTTCGACTTTCTCTCCGTCGCAACGACGTCCGCAGAGAGACAATCGCAGGCTGGGAGCAGCGCATTGTCAGGGTTTTTGCAAAAGGAATGGATTGCGCGATCATACTGAAGCGGGTACTTGTCTCTAAGTTTTCGGCAGAAATCACCTTGTGCCCCGTCAGCAGCCCAACGTGGACACGCTCTGGCCGGAAGATCGTTCTTTCCAAAGGTGTCCGGGAGGCAGCGCGGTATCTCCTCGAGCATCTGCTGGGAGCGCCAGCTCTTGAGGTTCTTGGCGTTATCCTGACCGGCGCGCACGGCGTCCCCCGCGGATCGCATCGTGCTCTCGCAGACGCCCTTGCTCTTGATGGACGGCTCGCTGCACTTCCCGTTCGTGAATGTATGAAAGTTCTTCTCCCTCTCCAGCCGAAGCTGAACCTCTAGATCGGAGCTGGCCCTCGCCGAATCGACGCGGGTGTTGCAAAATTCGATCGCCGAATTCAGAAGCGAGCACTCCCCGCCGTCAAGGCAATCTTCCTTGTACTCGTCGCAGGCAAACTTGTAGAGGGGGCTCTCCTTCTCGCTATCGACGACGTGATCGCCCTTTCCATCCTTTCCCAGAAGCCAGTTGCGGCATATATCGCCTCCCAAGAGGGAGCTGGCCTGATAGCGGCGCATCCTGTAGCTATTCTTTGTGCCCATGATGCCAAGCTTCTTTGGCTGCCCCGGGTTCTTCTCATAGGGCATGGGGATGGGGACAGCGTTCACGTCATCCTTCACGTCATAGATATGGAGATCGTT
>VMHT01082191.1_pt1 | contig 10418 bp, 2 predicted proteins | sample 4693611 | NCBI WGS metagenome assembly VMHT01 (sample SAMN12280063, study PRJNA550983) | marine metagenome | isolation source: seawater sampled from same location over 5 years 0.02-0.2 micron viral filtrate | place: USA: collected off the coast of southern California halfway between the port... ...
GACTATCAATACACAGATGATTTTATGAACTATGTAGAGAATAGTAATGGGACATACAATACTAATCCTCACTTTCCCACAGGCACCGATTACAGAGAGATAAGCACAGGCGATATCACCAGAGGATATAACTACCGATATAAGAGAAATCTACGAGACCCAGCACAGACGGGCACTTGGTTTCCTTACTATGAGATTAAGAATATAAAATTAGATAAAGGGTTTCACTCACCAGAGGATATCGCAGAGCAGGTATCACAACAACTCAATAGAACAGATGAACCCGAAGATATCTATGGAGCAGTAGGAGACTGGACTTATCATCAAACAGGGACAGGAGCAGAGACGAATAACCCCGAGGACGCCTTCGCTACTGATAAAACACCGAACAATACCACTCGTATTCATCATAAGGTAGGATTAAAGAAGGATGGTGAATGTTTTAAGCACTTCTACTCTACTAATCATAAACTATTTAATACGAAGACTGCGAAGGAGTATTTCGTAGATAGTAGGGATAATTCTACTCTTGCCTCGGGGACTTGGGAGCAGGACTTTGGAACAGCACCCTCGCCACCCGATAAGACACCTGATATGAATGGTAATTGTTGTGATTATATGTCGGCATATCATTACATCGGTGTAAGGAGACCTTCTTTTTTTAAGACTGGTAGAGATTTACAGATAACCTATGATAGGAATTATACACAACAGAAATACGGAGAAGCAGAAGAGAAACCTGTATGTAAATCATCTTATATAGCAAGGGCAATCACTTTTGAGGACAGAGCAACAGCAGAGATATTTACAGATATCTTATGGGATGATAGGGAGTTAGTCAAGGCATTTGTAGAAAGTCAGGGAGAGTATCCCGAGTTATTTGATTATCCCTATACAAACATACATAAGACGGGTAGTGATTTTAGAGAGAATGTATCGGTAGATAAGTTCCATATGGGCGATAAAGATACAGGTAGAACCTATGCTCGTTTCCTGCACTGCGATGTATGTAGCGAAGAAGACCCGTTATATAATGCCCCACCTGATTATAATGAACCTGATACATCTGTATTTGAGAGAGGACATTTTAATATGGGAAGTGATAACTACGAGGGCGTCCCACAGGCAGACTGGACGAGGCATAAACAGACTGCTCTTAATACAGCGGGAGGTATTCCCGACCATACAGCAAAGAAGTATCCTCCTCTACTAAACTCGGGATATAATGGGGCGAATGCCGATAGTATCGGTAGGTATCAACCGCAACCCGACGCCTCATCGTGTCCTATGTGGTTTTATTACGACCAGAGCACCGCTCATTTAGATACATCAGGAGATAGTGATACTAACCTGTGTTATGGTTGTATGAAGAAATGGTTTAATGATGGACTAAATGCCTATTGTATATCTTTTACTACTAAAAGGATAGGTGGTATTCCCGACCATTTCTTCCGTAAGAATGGTGTAGTAGATGCCGATGTAAGTAATGCTGATGAGAGACAAGATATAGATGCTTTTACTCATATAGGTTATGACCTACATTTTAACGCTTATGGGAATGCGTGTATCTTGTTATATAACGGGCAACTCAATACAGAAGGTTTAGATTTATCACTCACAGATAAGGACAATCACGATGCTCTCAAAGGTGGTCGGTTTTATAAGTATGCTATGATAGGTAATCAATCACAAATATCAGCATTCTCCCCGAAACCTACGGGGCAACAATCTCCTATATGGTGGTTTAATCCCTATACGCTCATAGGTAGTAATAATGTATCTCTCAATTTTGATAGTGAGAAGAAGAAGAGATTTAACTTCACTAATCTACATACACCCGAGTATCTGGGTAATGTATTTAATGCGGGTTCAGGAGCAGAGCAACCGATTAATGTAGATGCGAGTAATAGTGTATATAAGATTAATAAGAGATTAGGAGGTGCTACCTTCTCACCCGAGATGGTGCCTTATATCACAGACCAGCAGACAACGATTACAGAGGCGACGCCCTCCACTGCAGATGTTAATATATCACAATTTAATCATAATCTCGTAGCGTGGGATGTTATCTATGACGCTCATAGCGGGGTTATGTTTGAGAACTTCGGTGGAGATGAGAGTAATGAGAAATACTGGTTTAAATCTCTCTGGGGATTGCTCGGTTTTACCTACGACCAGTTAAATAACCCGATACAAACAGACGAGATAATAAAACCTCTAAATGTTCGTGATAGAATGCATAGGCAGTCTCGTCTTACTCCCTACAATCAGGGACAAACTCCTTACATCTATACGAATGCTTATGTAAAGAGTGGTGATATATCTACATACAATCGTAATAGTTATGGAGCACAACTCTTCACAGAGAGGGCATCTTCGGGTGGTCTTACTACGGGGATAGACCCGTGGTCGGCAGGGACATCCTCTAATAATTTTATGAATGTTCCAGCGATATCGGTAGATAGTAGTAGTATCACATTAAAAGCAGAGCAACAACCGACAAAGATGTTAAAACCCTACTTCTTGATAAAATCTAATATCGTAGGTGATATGAAATATATAGGTTCAGGTCATAGCACAGAGGGAGGACAACTCTTACCGATTGTAGGTATGGTTAATAAAGAAAATGGTTTCGGTGATTATTACTTTCAGGTAGGTAGTTCGCAGATATTTACTATCACTCAACCTACTATGCTGTCGGAGATAACAACATCTATACACGACCCCGATATGTCCCCTGCTCGTGTAGATAGAAACTCCTGTGTAGTGTATATGATACAAAAACAGAATGATAATAACCTGAATGTAATATCAACTCTACCTACACCCGCACAGAAAGAGGTAGTCTCCGCCATACAACCACCTATGATGACCCCTGCGGAATATGACGCTTATTTCTCCTCATTTATTTTATCAGGTAATAGTATAATGTCCCCTGACCCACCGATAGCACCACCCGATACAAACCCGCAGACAGCACAGATGTATCCTACTGGTTTCAGTTCTACTCCTCCTGCTACACCGACACAAACACAGAGACCCTCACCAGCACAGCAATCAGCGTTATATAATCTATTATCAAGAAGAACAAGCACACAAGCAAATCGTCCTACTACATTCGGTTCTACATTAGACGCTCGTAATAGATTTGATGACGAGAGACAGAGACGAGCATTAGGAGGACTAGGAGGCGGTGGTGCTATATTACCCGAAGGTAGTTTCCGTGATAGAGTTAGACCGATGGGATACGGAACCGCACCGAGACCTGTATATACTGCTCCTCATACATATCAACATTTACCACATCCTACGAGTAGTGGAGAGCGAACAGATGTGAGTGGAAGTGAAAGTGAGCGTAGTGCTCCTGTGAGCGATGTATCCTCCCTACCTCGGCAGGGAACAGATGTAGGAAAACCAAAATAGACAAGTAAAAAATATCATCATAGAATATTATGATAATCACAAAAAATCTATATCAAAAAAACGATGGTGCAAAATGGTTAAAATGGTTTCTCTCTCTTGTATCAATAAGGCAAATCTGTCGCATATCTGCTTACATATCACCTTCCTCTTCATCGCTACTATGGTCGCTTAATTCTATCTGTTGTGCTACTTCCATCGCCATAGTTCTAATGAACTTATCTACTGACTTATCATTAAGACGATGATTAGATATAATTATTAATAGTTTAAACATCGCTAATAGGTCAGGTTCATCTACTAATTTCTCCCCTATCTTACCGACTTCTAATATGTTTGATACATCAAGGAGTTCGGGCATCTGTTATTAATACTCATATTAAAATATTAATAATTATCCTCAATAGTTTTCTATGGAGTGGTCGTCATTTTTTAAGTTATTAATAGTCAGGATTTTTGATGCACACATCCCCGCCAAACTGGGTGCATGCAGGGTAGGAGAGCAAGTGGAGTTTGAGTATTAATACTCCCGACTATTAATAGCGAGTTTCGTGCTGGATTTTTCTGCACAGAAACCCGCCAAACTGCGTGCATGCAGGGTAGGAGAGCAAGGGGATTATTGAGTATTAATACTCCCCGCTTCCCGACTATTAATAGCGAGGTTTCCTGTGGATTTTTCTGCACAGAACCCCGCTAAACTGCGTGCATGCAGAATAACTACCACACCACACTCTCAACACACTTTTAGACTTACAAAAACTCACTACTAAAACTTACATACATTCCTGAAATCTTAACTGCGAGTAAGGACTACTAAAACCTACATATAAATATGTCTGCTTCATCTATCACCCTGTCTGCCGAGCAGTTCGCCGAGATGATGGCGAAGATGAACTCTCTTGCGACAGAAGTAGAGACACTCAAAGCACAGAAGAAGCAGAAGAAATCACCGAAGCGTTCCCCGAAGAAGCACGGAGCAAACGGGACACATCACGCCGACCATCAAGCAGTAGGGAAACTCCTACCATATCAACCGCATCTATGCGACTGCCGTGTCTGGAACTCCCGTCTGGGAACACAATGCACCCGTCGTGCCGATGGTGTAGGCGTTGTATGTGCCTCTCATATGAAACCCGAGAAACAGACCTGCGGTATGTATAACGAACAACCACCGCAGAACTGGGGCGACTATGGTGATGGTGTCCTTACAAAGTCTCTGGAAGTCCGTCGCGGGAAACCGATGAACTTTAAGATGGGTCGCGATGCCTACTTACAGGCGTGGAAATGTATGATGTGTGCCGATACACAGGAACAAGTAGAGGAACAAGTAGAAGAACCACCTGCTCTCAATCTACATCAGTTAGTAGATGATGAAGTAGTAGATGATACATTAGGCGATTGTCCTAACTGGGTTGATACACCTGTCGCCCAAGTCGTCGCCGATGCTACGATTGTCCCCGAGGAGAATGTAGAACTGATGGTAAAGGATATTGTATCGGGTCTCATTACTCGTGCCTGTGATATGGCGGACGCAGAGGCGAAGTATAACGCTGACTATGATAATATGAGCGATGTAGAAGTAGAGAGCGACGATGACTTTGAGGCGGAATTAGATAATGTCGCTCTTACTATTGAGTAAATAGATAGTATGTCGTAGTATAGTGTGTAATAAAATGTATTGTCCCCTGCACGCAAAATCCCCCCGATAGATAATAGATAGATTTAGATAGGACACCTACATTTATGCGTTATAGATGATATCATCCGTCATCTAAAACGCATAAAATATATATTTTATGCGTTTTAGATGACGGATGATATCATCTATAACGCATAAATGTAGGTGTCCTATCTAAATCTATCTATTATCTATCGGGGGGATTTTGCGTGCAGGGGACAATACATTTTATTACACACTATACTACGACATACTATCTATTTACTCAATAGTAAGAGCGACATTATCTAATTCCGCCTCAAAGTCATCGTCGCTCTCTACTTCTACATCGCTCATATTATCATAGTCAGCGTTATACTTCGCCTCTGCGTCCGCCATATCACAGGCACGAGTAATGAGACCCGATACAATATCCTTTACCATCAGTTCTACATTCTCCTCGGGGACAATCGTAGCATCGGCGACGACTTGGGCGACAGGTGTATCAACCCAGTTAGGACAATCGCCTAATGTATCATCTACTACTTCATCATCTACTAACTGATGTAGATTGAGAGCAGGTGGTTCTTCTACTTGTTCCTCTACTTGTTCCTGTGTATCGGCACACATCATACATTTCCACGCCTGTAAGTAGGCATCGCGACCCATCTTAAAGTTCATCGGTTTCCCGCGACGGACTTCCAGAGACTTTGTAAGGACACCATCACCATAGTCGCCCCAGTTCTGCGGTGGTTGTTCGTTATACATACCGCAGGTCTGTTTCTCGGGTTTCATATGAGAGGCACATACAACGCCTACACCATCGGCACGACGGGTGCATTGTGTTCCCAGACGGGAGTTCCAGACACGGCAGTCGCATAGATGCGGTTGATATGGTAGGAGTTTCCCTACTGCTTGATGGTCGGCGTGATGTGTCCCGTTTGCTCCGTGCTTCTTCGGGGAACGCTTCGGTGATTTCTTCTGCTTCTTCTGTGCTTTGAGTGTCTCTACTTCTGTCGCAAGAGAGTTCATCTTCGCCATCATCTCGGCGAACTGCTCGGCAGACAGGGTGATAGATGAAGCAGACATATTTATATGTAGGTTTTAGTAGTCCTTACTCGCAGTTAAGATTTCAGGAATGTATGTAAGTTTTAGTAGTGAGTTTTTGTAAGTCTAAAAGTGTGTTGAGAGTGTGGTGTGGTAGTTATTCTGCATGCACGCAGTTTAGCGGGGTTCTGTGCAGAAAAATCCACAGGAAACCTCGCTATTAATAGTCGGGAAGCGGGGAGTATTAATACTCAATAATCCCCTTGCTCTCCTACCCTGCATGCACGCAGTTTGGCGGGTTTCTGTGCAGAAAAATCCAGCACGAAACTCGCTATTAATAGTCGGGAGTATTAATACTCAAACTCCACTTGCTCTCCTACCCTGCATGCACCCAGTTTGGCGGGGATGTGTGCATCAAAAATCCTGACTATTAATAACTTAAAAAATGACGACCACTCCATAGAAAACTATTGAGGATAATTATTAATATTTTAATATGAGTATTAATAACAGATGCCCGAACTCCTTGATGTATCAAACATATTAGAAGTCGGTAAGATAGGGGAGAAATTAGTAGATGAACCTGACCTATTAGCGATGTTTAAACTATTAATAATTATATCTAATCATCGTCTTAATGATAAGTCAGTAGATAAGTTCATTAGAACTATGGCGATGGAAGTAGCACAACAGATAGAATTAAGCGACCATAGTAGCGATGAAGAGGAAGGTGATATGTAAGCAGATATGCGACAGATTTGCCTTATTGATACAAGAGAGAGAAACCATTTTAACCATTTTGCACCATCGTTTTTTTGATATAGATTTTTTGTGATTATCATAATATTCTATGATGATATTTTTTACTTGTCTATTTTGGTTTTCCTACATCTGTTCCCTGCCGAGGTAGGGAGGATACATCGCTCACAGGAGCACTACGCTCACTTTCACTTCCACTCACATCTGTTCGCTCTCCACTACTCGTAGGATGTGGTAAATGTTGATATGTATGAGGAGCAGTATATACAGGTCTCGGTGCGGTTCCGTATCCCATCGGTCTAACTCTATCACGGAAACTACCTTCGGGTAATATAGCACCACCGCCTCCTAGTCCTCCTAATGCTCGTCTCTGTCTCTCGTCATCAAATCTATTACGAGCGTCTAATGTAGAACCGAATGTAGTAGGACGATTTGCTTGTGTGCTTGTTCTTCTTGATAATAGATTATATAACGCTGATTGCTGTGCTGGTGAGGGTCTCTGTGTTTGTGTCGGTGTAGCAGGAGGAGTAGAACTGAAACCAGTAGGATACATCTGTGCTGTCTGCGGGTTTGTATCGGGTGGTGCTATCGGTGGGTCAGGGGACATTATACTATTACCTGATAAAATAAATGAGGAGAAATAAGCGTCATATTCCGCAGGGGTCATCATAGGTGGTTGTATGGCGGAGACTACCTCTTTCTGTGCGGGTGTAGGTAGAGTTGATATTACATTCAGGTTATTATCATTCTGTTTTTGTATCATATACACTACACAGGAGTTTCTATCTACACGAGCAGGGGACATATCGGGGTCGTGTATAGATGTTGTTATCTCCGACAGCATAGTAGGTTGAGTGATAGTAAATATCTGCGAACTACCTACCTGAAAGTAATAATCACCGAAACCATTTTCTTTATTAACCATACCTACAATCGGTAAGAGTTGTCCTCCCTCTGTGCTATGACCTGAACCTATATATTTCATATCACCTACGATATTAGATTTTATCAAGAAGTAGGGTTTTAACATCTTTGTCGGTTGTTGCTCTGCTTTTAATGTGATACTACTACTATCTACCGATATCGCTGGAACATTCATAAAATTATTAGAGGATGTCCCTGCCGACCACGGGTCTATCCCCGTAGTAAGACCACCCGAAGATGCCCTCTCTGTGAAGAGTTGTGCTCCATAACTATTACGATTGTATGTAGATATATCACCACTCTTTACATAAGCATTCGTATAGATGTAAGGAGTTTGTCCCTGATTGTAGGGAGTAAGACGAGACTGCCTATGCATTCTATCACGAACATTTAGAGGTTTTATTATCTCGTCTGTTTGTATCGGGTTATTTAACTGGTCGTAGGTAAAACCGAGCAATCCCCAGAGAGATTTAAACCAGTATTTCTCATTACTCTCATCTCCACCGAAGTTCTCAAACATAACCCCGCTATGAGCGTCATAGATAACATCCCACGCTACGAGATTATGATTAAATTGTGATATATTAACATCTGCAGTGGAGGGCGTCGCCTCTGTAATCGTTGTCTGCTGGTCTGTGATATAAGGCACCATCTCGGGTGAGAAGGTAGCACCTCCTAATCTCTTATTAATCTTATATACACTATTACTCGCATCTACATTAATCGGTTGCTCTGCTCCTGAACCCGCATTAAATACATTACCCAGATACTCGGGTGTATGTAGATTAGTGAAGTTAAATCTCTTCTTCTTCTCACTATCAAAATTGAGAGATACATTATTACTACCTATGAGCGTATAGGGATTAAACCACCATATAGGAGATTGTTGCCCCGTAGGTTTCGGGGAGAATGCTGATATTTGTGATTGATTACCTATCATAGCATACTTATAAAACCGACCACCTTTGAGAGCATCGTGATTGTCCTTATCTGTGAGTGATAAATCTAAACCTTCTGTATTGAGTTGCCCGTTATATAACAAGATACACGCATTCCCATAAGCGTTAAAATGTAGGTCATAACCTATATGAGTAAAAGCATCTATATCTTGTCTCTCATCAGCATTACTTACATCGGCATCTACTACACCATTCTTACGGAAGAAATGGTCGGGAATACCACCTATCCTTTTAGTAGTAAAAGATATACAATAGGCATTTAGTCCATCATTAAACCATTTCTTCATACAACCATAACACAGGTTAGTATCACTATCTCCTGATGTATCTAAATGAGCGGTGCTCTGGTCGTAATAAAACCACATAGGACACGATGAGGCGTCGGGTTGCGGTTGATACCTACCGATACTATCGGCATTCGCCCCATTATATCCCGAGTTTAGTAGAGGAGGATACTTCTTTGCTGTATGGTCGGGAATACCTCCCGCTGTATTAAGAGCAGTCTGTTTATGCCTCGTCCAGTCTGCCTGTGGGACGCCCTCGTAGTTATCACTTCCCATATTAAAATGTCCTCTCTCAAATACAGATGTATCAGGTTCATTATAATCAGGTGGGGCATTATATAACGGGTCTTCTTCGCTACATACATCGCAGTGCAGGAAACGAGCATAGGTTCTACCTGTATCTTTATCGCCCATATGGAACTTATCTACCGATACATTCTCTCTAAAATCACTACCCGTCTTATGTATGTTTGTATAGGGATAATCAAATAACTCGGGATACTCTCCCTGACTTTCTACAAATGCCTTGACTAACTCCCTATCATCCCATAAGATATCTGTAAATATCTCTGCTGTTGCTCTGTCCTCAAAAGTGATTGCCCTTGCTATATAAGATGATTTACATACAGGTTTCTCTTCTGCTTCTCCGTATTTCTGTTGTGTATAATTCCTATCATAGGTTATCTGTAAATCTCTACCAGTCTTAAAAAAAGAAGGTCTCCTTACACCGATGTAATGATATGCCGACATATAATCACAACAATTACCATTCATATCAGGTGTCTTATCGGGTGGCGAGGGTGCTGTTCCAAAGTCCTGCTCCCAAGTCCCCGAGGCAAGAGTAGAATTATCCCTACTATCTACGAAATACTCCTTCGCAGTCTTCGTATTAAATAGTTTATGATTAGTAGAGTAGAAGTGCTTAAAACATTCACCATCCTTCTTTAATCCTACCTTATGATGAATACGAGTGGTATTGTTCGGTGTTTTATCAGTAGCGAAGGCGTCCTCGGGGTTATTCGTCTCTGCTCCTGTCCCTGTTTGATGATAAGTCCAGTCTCCTACTGCTCCATAGATATCTTCGGGTTCATCTGTTCTATTGAGTTGTTGTGATACCTGCTCTGCGATATCCTCTGGTGAGTGAAACCCTTTATCTAATTTTATATTCTTAATCTCATAGTAAGGAAACCAAGTGCCCGTCTGTGCTGGGTCTCGTAGATTTCTCTTATATCGGTAGTTATATCCTCTGGTGATATCGCCTGTGCTTATCTCTCTGTAATCGGTGCCTGTGGGAAAGTGAGGATTAGTATTGTATGTCCCATTACTATTCTCTACATAGTTCATAAAATCATCTGTGTATTGATAGTC
>VMHT01108348.1_pt1 | contig 10418 bp, 15 predicted proteins | sample 4693611 | NCBI WGS metagenome assembly VMHT01 (sample SAMN12280063, study PRJNA550983) | marine metagenome | isolation source: seawater sampled from same location over 5 years 0.02-0.2 micron viral filtrate | place: USA: collected off the coast of southern California halfway between the port... ...
AGCAAACAATGTTTGATACTGTTACAGATATACCACAGCCAAAAAATAGAGGCATTTTATTAAAGGATATTATTCAAAATGGATTTGTTGACCGAGATAAAGGACGTGCAATTTTAGAAAGTGAAAGCCGATTAAATACGGATATGAAAAAACTTCTAAGAAGATACAAAACTAAAGGATTTGGAAACGTAGTTTATTGTGTTGCTCAAAGAGGTAGAGGGAGTGGAAAAGGAAATTACACCCAACAATATGAGGTAAACACAAAGCAAAAAAGCAACACGATTACTTTAGTTGATAAAGATAATTCGCTTTTTAATGGCGAGGAAATAAGACCGTTTACAAAGATTGAGCTTTGTAGATTACAAGGCTTTCCAGATAACCATTGCGATATATTAAGTAGAAACAAGGCAGCAAGTCTTTTGGGTGATGGTTGGACTTTGCCAATTATAGAACACATATTTGAGTATTTACCATTTAAAAAAGAGGGGAGAAAAAAATATTATTACGGGCTGATAAGCACGAACCTTCAAGTTTAGCACAAGCCTAAGCACTTGCAGGTAACGTAGTTGCAAAGTATATATGTTACTTTATTTCGGATAAAGAACACTATAAAAAGTTAGTTTACTTCATGAAGAATATTATAAATATTAATGACAGTACTAAAAATACTGATAATAGTAAACTGCTTTTTATTTTGCTGTAAATCCTTTTGAATATAGATTCTTTTTTAGGTTTTACAATTAAGGTATCAGTAATTGTCTTAGTAGTATTAATTGTAGTGTCTTCAGGACAATCTATTATTATTCTAGGTTTACCGCTTAAACTATCTTTTACTATCTGAAACTTTATTCTATCCTGATATATTACAGTGTCCTTGTATAAATACAATGTATCATGTAAAAAAATATTAGTAGTAGCACCTTTTTGTATTACTGTATCAATTACTACAGTAGTATCAGATTTAAAAGATTTAGGATTCTTTTTTAATGCTTTTCTAGCGTGGTAAGAAGCTGAACAGCTACTTAGTAGTATTATCAGTATTAGATTTTTCATTTTTTTTAATTGAATTACCGCCAACTATTATTAAAAATATTGTGTCTAAGCTATACCAAATATGCTGACCCGCTGTTTTTCCTAGAAATAACTCAGTAAAGAATAAAACGGCAAACATAAAAAACCAGTATAAAGCTGCTAACTCTGGTATATCTAGCTTATCATTTTTACCTCTAAAAGCGCTCCATATTTCTATTCTGTTTGATCTTATCAAGTAAATAAAATAAGATACAGAAAAGAAGAAAAAAACGTAAGCTATTATGTGTTCTACATTGATCATTTTAACTGATCCTTAAACCAATCCCATTTGAAACCCTCACCCGGATCATTTTTTCTCTGAGGGCTTAAATCAGAATGTCTTACTACATTTTCTAAAGGTATATCCCAATACTGAATTATATTTTTTGTCATTTTTACTAAAGACCTATATTGTTTTTTAGTAACCCAATCAGTTTTTATTTTATTTTTAAACTCTTGATAGTTTAGATCGCCATCAACTAGAACCTCTATACCTATTGATCTACTATTATAACCCTTAGCATGTCTACCTTTTATATCAGTATTTAAACTCTTAATAAAATCACCATTTGTTTTTAGGTAAAAATGAGCTGACAAAGGAGTATTTAATTGATCTAAAAATTCATAAGACTCCAAACCTTGTATTTTATCAGCCATAGCATGTATGACTAACATATTAGGAATCATTTTGCCTCCTATGTATTTGGGTTTATGTTTAATTATCTTCATTTTTTTAACCAAGTTTTAACTTTGTCTATTAAAGTAATACTACCTACAATGATAGAAACTATTAACGCTATAAATCTTAAATAATCATTTGCCTGATCTATCCAACCTACTCCTAAACCTCCCATTATAGCAGTTAATTTATAAAACATATTTTCTCTCATTTGCGGCATAAAATTATCGTATTAAATACAATTAACATCGTAGTAAATAGTTTCTAACTCAAACTTTACGCCTCTATATGGATGATATAAGCTCTGTTTGTCCGTTATATCTATAGAAAAATCTTTATAAATGTCTGGCTCATTTAATATTACGTTTGATATTCTAAATTCTCCGTAGTTGCAAAAAGTTTTATTTATTACTTGCTTTATCTCTTGTACTAATTCTGGTCTAAAATCGTCACTTCTTGAATTATCTACTTTTGACAAATCAAACCAGAAATAAATATTTAAATCTCTTTCATATCTGTTTTCTGATATGCTATAATCTCCAAACAAAGTCTCGCTATCTGGTGAATGAAAAAACGAATAAGAGCTAAATCTATCAAGCCCTAAAGCGTTTATTTCATCATTGCCGTCATTAACCCATAATTTAGGAAAAACTTCTTCACCACCATTAGTATTGAACTTAGTCATAGTTTGCGATCTATTAAAAGAAGTATTCTTCCATGATAGATTTTTATCAAAACTATTTTGAAGCTCTTTTACTATTATATCTACTCCTATAGGGTTACATATAATATATGGCTTGATACCGTTTCGTATGTTTGGATTTTTTATCATATTAATCTAAATACAATGTATCTCATACTAAGATCACTAGATTGAGTTACACCTGTACTATTGTCTTTTATTCTAAATGTGAAATTACCATTATTATTATGTACGCAAAAAACACGACATGAAGCATCCTGAACGGTGGGGTCTGTTGATGGTCTAAACAAAGTACACATTACAAAATCAGAAGTTTGCATTCCAGATACGGATACGGTTTCTAACTGACCGTCATTTGACACATCACCTATAGTATGAGTACCAGAACCAATTACTCTAACTGATGGGAAACCTATTTCGTCAGTGCCTACAGCATTAGAAGCTATTTCGGAGCTGCCTACTGCATTAGCTTGTATCTGATCTGACCCAACCGCATTATCAGCTATTTTATCTTGATTTACAGAATCATTAGCGAGTTCAGAAGTACCCACAGCACTATTAGCAATTTCTGAGCTTCCTACAGCATTAGCGGCTATACTATCACTATTTACCGCATCCGTAGCTATCTTATCATTATTGATAGCGTCATTAGCTATCTTATCTGGTATTACTGCGCCGTCTTGTATTTTTGCGGTGCTTACAGAGTCATCAGGTGGTGGCACTTTATATATAGCATCTACAATCTGGAAACCATTAACGCTATCTTCTAATTCATCATTTATAGTATCGCCTACTCTTGAAATAAGCTCTTCCATTGATACCCTTACATCACCACTCGACTCATCATTTACGGGAGTGCCGTCTCCTGCATTTTTAGCGGTTTCATCTTTAACCCTTCCATGTGGGTTAGTTCCGTCTGGTGGTATAGCGTTGGGTAAACTAGATGTTTTTTTCATAACTAAAAAATTTTATAATATACAGAACTATAGCAATAATAGGACAGAATAATACTACAAAAATAGTACATATTATGTCTTGTAATAATCCTTCCCCTATAGAGTACTTTTCTTGTTTGTCTATTAAGTACGCGTTTTCACAATGTTTTTCACCATCAATAGGGAAAAATGAAAAGTCTATAATTAATCTTAATACATTCCAGTACTTACTTTTTTTCAATACTGTTTTGTATCCTGTTTTTCCACTTATAGAAACATCAGAAGCACCATTACTAATACAATGTGCTAATTGACTTAGTGCGTTTCCTAGTCTTCCTAGATATGTGTCGTTATATTTATTGTTCATCGTTGTTTTCTAGTTCCTCTAAGGGATCAATAATAGGTTTAGGAATATATTCGTGTAGTTCTCTATCTTTTAGATATAAAAAATCTTCGTTAGTAATCATATCTACTGATTCCTTAGATATTTGATAAACATCGTTAATATCTAGCACAGGGTTAAAATAATTTGTTTCATTCATTTTAACCCCAATCATTTTATTTTTTTCCTCTTCTGTTATATTTATTGATTGCTTCATATACCTAAGTAATTTCTTAAATTTAAATCATGAGCTGACTGATTAAAGGTAGACCCTTTACCTAAACATAGAGAGGATATTATACCTAAAGCGTCTCTTGTACCTAATACAAAATTAGTTGAGATTATAGGCGTTGATGATAAGTTTAGAGACTGCAAAAGGACTCCATTTTCATATATTTCTAAGGTTGAACTGTTAGTTCTTTTTAATCCAACGGTTTTATAACCTGTAAAAGACATTGGGAGCAAAGTACTAGAAGAATTGTTGCTATTGATATTAACCCTCGAACTTCCTCCTAGTCGTCCTCTAAATATATAAAAACTTTGTGTCCTCCATAAAAAATCATCATTAAACTGTATGTTCGTGTCTCTCTCTCCTACAATAACCGTAGCGTCATTTTGACTATAATTACTTATTAAAGACACATCTATATTTGTATCTACGCCATTAGTGCCGACAACGGATAAGCCGTTTTCTAAAAACAAAGGATTGTTTAATATACTACCTGTAGTTCCAATTGAGGATACTAAAGAGTTTACAGCACCTAAATCAGTAAACAAATAAGCTCCTGCCTCAGACCAGTTCCCTGATGACTTCTCAGCCTGTACAAATGTGTCTAATCTGCTGCCTTGATCTAAGCTTAACCTAGCAGGCATGTTATTAACCCAAGCCTCAGCGTCTGAATCTGGTGTTTTAGTTCCGAATTGCAACCAATTAACAGCGTCTTGGTAAGTATCCATTACTTCTCCACTAATCAATTCAGCACTTAAAATAGTTCTGTTAATGTTGTGATACTCTTGATTAAAATCAAGTGCTTCGGCTATCATGAATCCAGAAACAACCCCCTCAAAAAATTCAGATGGTATATTGTTTAAATTCTGACATCCTACGTACTGATTTAGATTAGGAGGTGCTGAACTAGAAGATGCAACCGTGTCTATTAATTGACCTTCTAAATATATCTCATATTCTGAGTTATTTTTCCTTGCTACTACTATAGACCCTTGCCCTGCGTAAGAATTACTAGTAGTAGTTACTGAATTTTTTGAGGCAAATATTTTTTCAGTCAAATTAAATCTAATAGCATCTCCAGAGGTAGTAAATGCTCCGCAAATAGTTCTATTTAGGTTGCTCAGAATATTTCTGGCAACTATAACCTCGGTAAAATTATTGTCTTGATTGTTTAACGAATTATTATAATTAGTATCTACATAACTGTCTATTCCGTCAAAATCGAAACCGTAAGAATCAGCCACTACACCACCATTTAATACACCTATTGTCACTCCGTCACTACCTACAACTCCATTAACTAATCCTAGCTCATGAACCATCTCAATCTTCTTTTTAGATTGATTAGAAGTAGCTTGTCCACTTTGCACAGTCTTTTCTGCAATTATGTATTTGTCAATAGCGTTAATTTGAAACGTAGTTGGATCAACCATGTTTTGAATCCAATTTAGAGTTTCAGGCTGTCTTTCTACTTGCTCAGGTATAAATTTAGATGCGCTAACCGTCAACCTCTTGCTATCATAAAATCGAGTCACAGGATTAGACACTTTATTAATCGACACCTCTTTAATGTCGATAACGGTATCTGTAAGGCTGTCTAGGTCTTTGTAGAACTCGGTTAAGCCTGTGATACTGCCTTTATTTTGCAGCATAATGTCCAAAATGCTTTGTCCGAATTTGGTTTTATAACTCATCCTGCACTAGTTCTAATTCTAAATTGTTGACTTTTATTTTACTCGGGAACTCTGATAAATCCACTTGCGGTTTTTTAAATACGTCGCCCGTCAATGCTACATTTATGGCTCGGGCAACTACTTGTTTGTTGGCGTTAGAATTTACGAAACGAATTAATCCAGCGCCTACGGTTGGAAACTCTTTGTAGTGTCCAGGTGATGCAATCAATATATTTCTGATCAGTGTTTGCCCTTGGTCCTTAAACACAAAGTCACCGCCAGAAATTTCAAAGTTTCCGTTTTCGTCTCTTGTTATGTCGTTAATACCTGCCATTAGTGTAAAAATAAATCATTTTCAAGATCTTCAGCGTCTGTTGGCGTAATAGTCGGATTTGATGAGCTGTCAGGTGTCGTTGCCACTGGTGACGCGGGGCTGCCACTTGGGTACGGGATATAAAAATGTTGGTGGCTTGTCATTCGATCCTCTAATACGTTTAGCTTGTCCGCTATACTTTGAGATATAGGAACGCCGCCATTGTTACCGCCTAAAAATATAATATTGTCAACGGTTGAATACATGCTCACAAATGCGTTACTCTCGTCTTCTTTGATCACATAGACCACCGAGTCAACCGCTGGCGTAATTAGTATCTGTCCGCCTTTATTGGCTTGCAGTCTTACGTTTAACAATGTCGCGCTTTCGTTTATAGGTTCACAGTCTGCCACCCATCCGCGGACGCTGTCTTCTCTAACCTCTGCAACCTTGCAAGCAATGCCGTAGGTTTCCTCAAACTCGTTTCTAACTATTGCCCGTATTAAATCTCGTAGTTCTATGTTAAGCATCCGAAAGTCTGTTTTCTAGTGTTATTACTTGCTTGCCTCCATTACTTGCGCCGATTGTAGTACGGACCGCCTTAACCAGATAAACCCCGTTTTTTTCTGGTATGTCTGTATTCGTGTAATTAACTACATCACCGTGAAACGTGGCTGGCTCTAAGAACGCATTAAACGATCCGCTAAAGCCATTATATTTAATTTTGCTTAGTCTATCCTGTACGAACTGATCTAATTGATCCTGCGTCAATTCTGGGAAGTTTATGACTTGAACCTCACCGCCTCTGTCGCCTGCTTCGCTTACTACTACCGTATTATCCGACTGCTTAGATTTACCGATAATTAAAATCTTTTGATTGTCGTCTCGTCTTATTTCTAGGTCGTCGTCTGTTATAATGTTTTTACCAAATACAAATTTGACTTCTTTGTCTGAGTTTAGCCCGCTTGATGATATGGTGGTAACGCCGCTGTCGTTGACCTCTCTTTTTATTCCGTAATTGTCGTCTGTGTCATAAGCTAGACCGCTGACCAGTATTGGCGCGGGGTCGTTGTTCTCGTCAAAGTTTGGCCTAAAATAAGTCACTATACCCAGCTTTCGGCGTAGCCAATCAAACACTTTTGCAACGCTTGTGTTTTTTACCGTCACGTCACCGATCTCAATGTCTTGTATTATTCTGAGCTCATCGGGTAGAAATATGTCAACGTATAAAAGTAACTCGTCTATTAATGTTTTTAGGGTTGTTTGTTTTAGGTTAATTGTTCGGTCAATAAACGACTGCTTTAAAATAAACATCTCGTCCTCGCAAATCAATTGCAGCGGCCTTTGTGGTTTAACATCTAACAACCTACCCATAAACCGAGTTTTTAGGTCCCCGTCATATCCTGCCCGAACTACTACTTGATCTCCTGCGTTAAATATAGCGTTTTCGCCTCCTATCACATTAGTCAATATTTCGCCGTCTCTTTTAAAGACTATGTTTTTTGGTATGTCGATAGTACAAATATCTGTCAACGTGTCCCAAGTGCTTACTATTTCGCACTCGCTGACAAAGTCAAATACCCAAGGACCAACCGATATGTTAATATCAACTCTTTTCACAGGCTCTGATATTCTCCAATTTCTAACTCGATAGGCTCGTCGCTCATCATATTAATAGTGAAGTCGTAAGTATTACGCGCGCCCTGTCTTTCTGCTATTGAATAATCAACAACTACAACATTCGTAATTCCAAACACTAGCAAAAAGGTGCTAGACACTTCTAAGGTTTGCCCTAAAGATAAAAAACTATCAAGTGAAAAAGCTGTTTCTTGCGGTGCCACTGTTCTTTGTTCGGTAGTTATTTGACCGTTTACTGATATAGTATAATCACCGTCGTTTATGTACTCCTTAACCGTTCCAGGTCTATTAGTTACCTCAGTTTGTATTATGTTTTTTGACTTGCTTACTCGCATAATTACTGTCTGCAGTTCTAACTCTGGCAATCGATCGGCCTCGTCTTCCGGCACGTTTGGATCGCTCCTGTCCGTTGTTTCTTCAAATATCAATGAACTAAAAACGTCAGTTTCCAAATATGTACGGGCTAACACCTCATCCCGTGGCTCTTGTTGTATAAAGGGTATTATTGCCATTATCCTGTTGCTATTCTAACTTCTGTAAATACTTGCTGCAATGCTCTTGTTACTTGGTCTTTTATTTGTTCAGCCGTGCCGCTTCCTGTTACCGTCTGCTTACCTATTAAGTTTTCGATGTTTACCGTAATAGCGCCTCCGCCTCTAGTGCCTCCGCTTATTGTAGAGCTTACTGACGTGCCTGTTGAGGTTGTATTTGTGGCGCCTGCTTTTGAACTTTCACCAAACAAAGTTTCAAAATTTATGCCTCCAACTTTTTGTTTTTTCAACGCCTCTGGCATCATTCCAATATTACCAAACCCCCTTTCAAATACAGAATCATAGATTTCTGTTAATCTTTTATCTGTTTTATAAAAGTCGTTTTGTATTTGGTTAAATTTTCCAAGCGTCATGTCGCCTGACACAAGTCCCTTAACCGCTTGAAAGGCTAAGTTTAAATTAGCCATCGCTTGCGCTGATCTAACCGCCGCTATTGTTATAGTGTCAAAAAATGCAGCGACAATACTGAAATGGCCTTGTTCACCTCCCGCCAATATTCCGACAAATTGCGAGGCTTGTTTAATTAATAAAGAAAATGCCGATCCTGTATTGCCTAAATTTAGAGAACCTAACGTTTCTAGCCCGCTGTTTAACATGGTCATCATTTCGCCAATATCGGGCAACATTTTATTGCCTATATCTGCGGCCACTATTTGCAAAGTGTCTTTTAGTGTTTCAAATCTTCCTGAGGTAGTTTTTGCAGCGTCGGCCATTGAATTAAAAAACTTAGTGCCTTTGGCTTGTCCCTTTTCCAGTGCCATAACTACGTCTTTCGCAGAAATAAACATGCCTTCAAGTTCGCTAACACTAACCCCTTTTAAATCGGCCACCATTTTACGAATATTTATACCCGCATTTGCAAACTGATTTATTTCTTGGCCTCTTAATTTACCCGCTGCTAAAACATCGCCTACGGCCTTAGTCAAAAATGGTAAAGTTTCAGTACCTAAAACAGAAGCAAAATTACCTAATGTTTGAAGTAGTGGTAATTGATTTTCTGCATCTACGCCTCTTGCTCCTAATCCGATTCTAGCTTTTAAAACATCTCTAAAATTAAACGGAGTAAACGCCGCAAATCTTTGTGTTTCTCTGAATGCTGACTCTCCCGCTTCTTTTGATCCTAAAAGCTTAGACAAAGTCAGTCTGGCATTTTCGGCCTCCATGCCTAAACTAACTATTTTTTTCGTCAGTAATCCAACTCCTGCAATAGCTGCGCCTCCTATAATTGCGCCTGAGCTTAAACCTAAAAAGCCGCCCCCTGATTTAGTCCGTGCATTGTTAGCTCCAACACCACCGCTAAAACGCATCCCTTTAAGCCTTTTTTCAAACTTGCCGACTTTTCTATCTAGCATTGATAGTTTGCTCTCGAATTGCCTACTATTAAGCCGTATGTCGTAAACCGTTCCCGCCATGTTTAACCTTGTCTTATGTGTTTCTTTTTAATCTTGCCGTCAAATTGTAGCGCGTATTCTAATTGGCCCCAGGCTTCATAAAATGCGTCGCACGGGTATTTAAAGTCAAGCCCTAAATAAAAACGGACTAGGGCAATTTGATGCTCTAGCCCGTCCACTGTTATTGATTCGTTTTCCCCGTAAACTACGGGAATCGTATAGTCCTCTAATTTTTTTTTACAGTTGCTGCGGCTGGTTGTAGCATGTCAGCAAACACACCATCAAGCGCCATAAGGCAACTAATGTATTTAGAGTCCTTTAACTCATCAGGGTTGTCACCTTCTACGCTTAACGATTTCAGCGCCATTATGTAAGCCTCAAAAGACTTGTCTTGTCTTATTAGCTTCATCATAGCGTAATAGATCTGTTGATCTATTGGCTTAATCGTAAACGTAAACTGTCCGCCCTCTGGCTTTTCGATTTCAATTGTATAAGTTAATTCGCTCATTATTGTTAGATTTTAATTTACTCGTTGATACTTAATATCAGAAACGTATAATTCAAGTGTTACAGGGATTTCACTGTTGCCCGTTTCCGAGCTTTGCGATCTACCTTTAAAACGACACTTTTTTAACACGTCTCTAACTAGTATACCGTTCTCTGGTAGGTAGTTAATTCCCACGTCAAAGAATGGCACGTTTTGAATATATCCACCTGGCGCACCCAATTGGATCGCCTGCATGGCTTCAAAAGTCACTGTTATACTTGCTTCAAAAGTTACTTGCCCAAAACTTACAGAAGTAGGCTTATGACCTGTTGAAAAGTTGCCAGTGATTTCTTGATTATCTGAATA
>VMHT01132587.1_pt1 | contig 10418 bp, 7 predicted proteins | sample 4693611 | NCBI WGS metagenome assembly VMHT01 (sample SAMN12280063, study PRJNA550983) | marine metagenome | isolation source: seawater sampled from same location over 5 years 0.02-0.2 micron viral filtrate | place: USA: collected off the coast of southern California halfway between the port... ...
TCGGTAGGCTGTTTCTTTTTAGGCATGATACCCCTTTCATTCTTTTTAAATATCTATTGTCATATAGCAAATATTTGCCTATAAATATAGGATTAAATACTTTGGCTTAATTACAAGGGCAGCCTCCTTGCATTATATAACAATCATGATTTGCAAAAGGAGAACATGCTAAAGAAGATTTTTAAAGCTGCCAAAAAAGCAGCTCCTATTATCGGCGCAGGACTAGGCTTTTTATATGGTGGACCTATGTTGGGTTCAGCTATTGGTGGTGGTCTAGGTAGTTTAGTTGCAGGTAAGAGTCCAAAAGAAGCTCTTAAATTTGCCGCATTATCTGGATTAGCAGGTGGAGCTCTTGGTAGATTTGGTGGTCTTCAAGGCGGTCAAGGATTAGGTGGATTGTTTGGTAGAACGGCTGCTACATCAACAGCAGTACCATCAAGTGTTCTTAATGCAGCTTCGGGCGGTAATAAACTTTTGCTTAAAGATGCAATAATGAAAGGCGCAGTACAAAAACCAGGTGGTGGAAGTGTTCTTGGATCAGTAATGAATTTTGCAAAAGCTAACCCTTTAGCAACAGCAGGAACTATCGCAGGATTAACTGGACTTCTTGCTTCTAAGGAAGAAGAACAAAAAACACCTTATGAAGATATATATGGTAAGGTACCGGGATTTGCTAACATAGGTGATGCACCTGTAGGTGGCGTTAATGTAGTTCCTTTCTCTCAGTATGGACCAGGTTTAATGGGTAAAGCAATGGGTGGACAAATAAATGGTTTAAAAACTTTAGGTTTAAGACAAGGTGGATTTCCTCGTAAGAATGGTAAGATAGCTGGACCGGGAACCGAGACTAGTGATGAGATACCAGCAATGTTAAGTGATGGTGAGTTTGTTATTAATTCAAGAACTGTAAGAGGACTTGGTCAAGCAATGGGTGGTACAGGTAAACAAGATACTAGAGACAGAGGATCAAAATTCCTTTATAGTTTACAGAAGAAATATGGAGGCAAAAGATAATGGCAGATGAAATAATACAAAGGCAGCAACAGGCTCCTTATATTGAAAAAAGATCTGAGCAATTACTTGCATCCGTATTTGGTGATCCAAATGCTGTTAGAAGAAAAGACGCAGATGGTAAATTTACAGAAACAGAAGAAGCTTTTAACTTACGTAAACTAGGTAGAGCAGGTGTTGCTCAACAAATACCAGGATATGAGTTTGCAGGTTTTACTCCAGAACAACAACAAGCTTTTGGTTTAGCAAGTCAAAATGTAGGAGGTTATGCTCCAGCATTGCAAGCAGGTTTAGCACAAGCAGGACTAGGTGCTACAACACAAGCTATTGGTGCAGGAACCATGGCTCAAGCTTCACCTTTATTTCAAGGTGCAACACAAGCATACGATCCAAGTTCAGCGAAAGCGTTCATGGACCCATACCAACAACAAGTTACAAATCAAGCATTAGCTGAATATGATAAACAAGCACAGATTGCTCAACAAGGTTTAGCTTCTCAAGCACAAAAGGTAGGTGCTTTTGGAGGCTCACGTATGGGTGTTCAAGAAGCAGAGCTTGGTAAAAATTTAGCCGACATTAAATCAAGACGTGTTTTTGAAGACTTATCACGTAACTATCAACAAGCACAAGGTGCTGCGATGGGTGCTCAAGAGTCACAACAAAGAAGACAATTACAAGCAGGACAAGGCTTAGGTCAACTAGGACAAGGCTTTGGACAATTAGGATTGAGTCAAGCAAATGTAGGTAAAAATTTAGCTGGTCTTGGTGCACTTGGTCAACAATTAGGTCAAGCAGATATTCAATCACTACTAGGTGTAGGTGGTATGCAACAACAATTAGGTCAAGCACAAATGGAAGCTCAAAGACAACAACAAATTCAAGCACAGCAAGAACCATTTAGAAGACTTGGTTTTGCTAGTGATATATTACGAGGCACTCCAAGTAGCAGTATTCAATATACTCAACAGCCACCTACCAATCCATATGCGCAAGCACTTGGTCTTGGTATTGCAGGGTTAGGAGCTATGGGTCAATTTGGTCAAGGCTTCGGAGGTTTATCACAGGGCTTTGGTAATTTGTTTGGAGGTAATTAATGGCCGTACCAGCAATATTATATTATGGTGGTCTTGGTGCATTACGTGCAGCTCCTGCATTATTTAGAGCAGGTAAAGCAGGGCTATCAGCTATTAAAGGTGGTGCTATAAAAAGAGGTTTAAAAAATTATTTTTTACCTGGTTCAAAAAAAATAGGTACTGGAAAAGGTCTTGGTTTTAAAACGGTAACGACAGCGCCGGGAATAGCTAAGCCGGGTAAATTTGGTATAAATTATGCACTCACTGGTGCACCTGCACTTTATGCTGGTTACGATTATTTAACTGGTGACGCTGAACAAAGTGCTAACACTCCTCCACCTATTTTTAATGATGGTGATAATCCAGAAGGAGTTTCACCGGGTGCAGGAAATACTAGACGTGGTGATTCAGGTAAAACTAAACCAGAACCTAAAGACGATGCTAAAGTAACAAGTGATCAAATTAAATCTGGAGAACTAGATGACTTTATTAAAGAACGTATAGATTTATTTGAGAAATACATTGGTGATGACACAAGAAAAAGAACAAAGACTGCAGGCTATAATGCTATGGTACAGTTTGGTTTAAACCTAGCTACAAAAAGAGGTAGCTTAGTAGAAGGTATTGCAGAGTCTGCAAAAGAACCACTAAAAGAATTTGCTAAACTAGGAAATGATTTAATGGATCGTGCCGCAAGTATTAAGAAAGCTGGTATAGAATCTGGTGTATCTGCTTATGATAAAGCTCAAGATCGTGAGATTGATGAGAAAGCAATTGCAGCAGATATAATTTCAGAACGAATAAAAGCAGATGCAAGAAATTTAAATGCAGGAGAATTTTATACGGCAACGTTTGAAAGAATAACAAGTGATCAAAATACTCTCGATAGTATTTTAGCTTCAAACTATGAAGCAGATGGAAGAACGTTAAAGAAAAATGCTGTACCAGAAAAACAACTTATTGATGCTTACATTGGTCAACTTTATCAAAGTTATAATTCTGTTGAATTACCATCTGGTGCTGCAGGTGCTGAACTTTATGATTCACTACCAAGTGGCACAAGATATTTTTCCGCAGAGGATGGAATATATAACACAAAACCATAGAGGAGATTAACTTATGGTTACACAAACAGATAGATTTGGTAATCCAATTGGAGGGCAACCTCAACTTACGGAATCACCTATAATAAACAATAAAAAAGTAGATAGATTTGGTAATTCAATTGAAGTAGATAAATCTATTGGAACAACTTTTAAATTTGATTCTACTTCTCGTACACCCAAAGACGATAAAGAAGGTTTTTTTGAAAAATACATTGCCGATCCAATAACTGCAGGTGTTGCAGGTGTTGGTGAAGGTGCTTTTAAATTGGTGGAAGGAACACTTAGTCTTGGAACTATACTTGTTGATCTTGGTGTAGGCTCTGACTTAACAAGAAAAGTAGAAAAGTATTTTGACGATAATAAAATTTTACAAGCTTTAGAAGATAAGGCCGACGACTCATGGACTGGTACAGTTACTTCTGTATTAACACAGTTTGGTGTGCCCGGGGGTGTTGCACTTAAAGCAGCCAACGGATTAATTAAAGCTAGAAACATAGGTGGTAAAACAAGTTTTATTTCTAGAAGACCAAATGTAACAAAAGCAGTGCTTGCAGGTGGTGCTGAAACTGCTGCAGCAACAAGTGACATGGGCACATTAGGTGATCTTATTGGTATGGGTCCAACACAAACAGATAAGACAGATGATATAAATGCGACAGGTCGTGAACTTGCAGCTAGAAGATTAAAAAATAAATTTAAGTTTGGTGTAGAAGGTGCACTTGGTTTTACATTATTTGATAACGTAGTATTTCCTGCAGGAAAAGCGTTATTTAAAGGCTCCGCTCCTGCCTTTACAGGTATGCTGAAACATATAGGTGTTAATAAAAACAATGTTCAATTTTTAGAGTTTGATGAAGCATTAAATAAAAATGTTTTAAAAGAAAAATCTATTGATGAAGGTTTTCAATTTAATAAAAATAATATTTTACGATGGGTAGATAAAAACATTTTATCACCATTTCGTGCAAGAGGTAATCTACCTCAAGATGTTTTTGAAGCTAATAGAACAAAAATAAATACACTTAGAAAAGTTGCTGAAAAAGTAAGAGTTGAAACTCTTGATTTAGAAAAAGCTGTACAGCAAGCAATAGATCCTAGAATAGGGGGCGCTATAAATCAATTGGATAAACTTGGTATGAGAAGAAGAGAAAAAATGATGGAGAGTATCTATGATTTTTTAACAAGTGGAAAATTTAAACAAAAAGTAAATGTTAAAACAGGAGACAAAACTCCTATGTCAACTAAAGAATTAGAAGAAGCAATGAAGGGCTATAACATACCATCAGAATTATTACCTTACATAAAAAAAATAAGAAACTCTATTGATGAAATGAGTGGTTCTCTTTCTGAAATGCCCGGCTTTACTTTAAAGAATGGAGAAGAATTTCAAAATGTTGTAGCCAATAATATAGGTGAGTACATGACAAGAAGCTACAGATTATATGGAAGTAAAACGGAAAGAGGTCAATGGCTTAACACTTTAAATAATACACCAGAAGGTCAAGCTCTTAAAGATAAAGCTAGAATATATATAAAAAATAATAATCCAGGTATGTCTGATGATATGGTTGAATTGGAAATAAAAAATTTATTAGCAGAGAATAAAGAAGATGTTTTGGGTGGCGCAATAGCAAGAGTTGCTAAGTTTGATAGTGAAATAAAAAAAGTAAGAAATGAAATACCAGGTGAACTTAGAGAACTACTTGGTGAAGTAAAAGATCCTATTAAACAATATATGAGAACTGCTGCTAAAATAAATACATACATTGCAGATACAAACTTTTTCAATACATTACTTAAAAAAGGAAAAGGTAAATACTTTTTTGAACCACCTAAGATGCTTAAAAAGAAAGTCCCAGAAGGTGATGCTGTTGCTAAAGAAGGTGATGAATTTACATCGGCTACTACTCCAATAGGTGAAGGTGGATTAGAATTTGGCTCTACTATAATATCAGATGGTCCCTTAAATGGTTATAAAACAACACCACAAATTGCAGATGCGTTAAAAAATATAAGTAATTCAAAACAAAATGCTGATACTTTAGCATCTTTATATTATAAAGTTTTTCTTGGACCAAAAGCATTTACACAAGAAGCAAAGACAACTCTATCACCTATAACACATGCTCGTAACGTTATTAGTGCAGCATCTTTTACAGGAATGAATGGTAACTTTTTTCAAAACCCACTTCGTTTTGCAGAAGATTTTGGAAGAGCATATAAATTAGTAACGGCTAGATCTAAAAGTGCAATTGAATCTGACATGGGTAGAAAGTATTTTAAAAATGCTGATGAGTATAAAAAATATGTAGATGAATACACAGAGTTACAAGAGCTAGGTATTATAAATACAAGTGCACGGTTGGGAGAGATTACACAAAGTTTAGATGAAGTAAGCGCTGGTCTACAAAATCTTTCAGAAGAAGGTAAGATATATACAATGCTACGTGGATGGGGTGATAAAACTGGATTTAATAAAGCTAGAGGTGTTGCAAGAACAGCTTATCAAGCAGAGGATGATTTATATAAAATACAAAATTTTTATTCTGAACAACGTAAGTTTAAAAATACATATAAAAAAGAATTTAATCAAAACCCCACAGAATTTATAAAAAAATATGAAAAAGAAATTGCTAGAGTAAATCCTGCTCTTACAAAAGAAGAAGCATTTACTGATATATTAAGACCTGCTACAAAAGATGTTGAAAGTGGTATTGATAAATTTATAAAATTAAAAGCTGCTGATACAGTTAAAAATAATATACCTAACTATGATTACATAGGTTCTTTTGGACAAACACTACGAAGAATGCCTGTAGGTAACTTTGTATCTTTTCCTTTGGAAATTATACGAACAGGTTTTAATACAACAAGACAAGGACTTAAAGAAGTTATAGAGGGTAATGTAGGTATGGGCACTACGAGACTTGCAGGAGTCGCTACCTTTGGTATTGGTTTGGGTAAAGGATTACAAGAAGGAGCTCAACTTGTAGCTGGTGTATCCAATGAACAACTTAATGCATTACGAGAGTATCTTCCTGAATGGTCAAAAGACTCTACACTTATTCCAATTAAACAAGGTAATCAGTTATACTATATTGATTTCTCTCATACCAATGCATATGATATTCTTACACAACCACTTCGTTCAGCAATGAATGGTTATGATGCTGCAAGAGATCAAGGTCAAAATACTCTTCAAAGTTTTGATGATGCTGCTCTACGAGCAACATCTAAATTTCTTTCACCTTTTATAGAAGAATCTATTGCTTTTGGATTTTTAGGAGATGTATTTCTTCGAGGAGGAGAAACAAGAGATGGTAGAAGACTATGGAATCCTGAAGATAGTTTTGGAAATAAGTTAGCTGCTACTGCAACAGAAGCTTTAAAAACAGCATCACCTGGATCTTTACCAGCATTTCATCGTTTGTATCTTTCAGGGATCGGAAAAAAAGATCAATACAATAGAGGGTACAAATTTTTAAATGAAGCAACTGGTTTACTTGGTTTTAGAATACAGAATCCTTTTGTTGAGGATGGTATTAACTTTAAAATTTCTGATAACAAAAGAGCTTTAGCTAACTCTAAAAAACTATTTACAAGTGTTGCCTACAGAGCTGATGCTACATCAGCAGAAATAGTAGACGCTTATAGTAATGCTAATGCAGCAAAATTAAAAAACGATCAAGTGTTATTTAAGTCAATAGAAGCTGCAAGAAAATTAGGTGTAAGTGAAAAACAAATAAGAAAAATTGTAGGAGAAAGATACTCCTCTGATGAAGCAAGAAAGCTTATTAGAAATACATTTACACCAATAAAAGTATCTGACTTTGCTTTTAAAACAATGAAAGACAATTCTAGAACAAGAGATGGAAGTGATATTAGTAGAGTAGTGAGAAGAATAACTAATGATATATACAGAGGACTAAGAAAAACTCCTATATTTGAAAATCCAAATACTTTATTTGAAAATATAATTAACATTGTACCATCAGAACCATTAACAACTAGGCCTAAAACAGCAGATGCAGCACCTCTTATAAGTTCTGCACCTACTGTTACAACACCTGTTGCACCGAATGTTGCTCCTTTGGGAGGAACAATCTCACCCGGAGACAGATCTCAACTTGCCAAAAGCGGAGATATTGATATAACTGAAGCACTAGTAAACAGAGGATAATATATGGCTAGAAGACCTAGAAATTCACCAAGTTCAAAAAGCAGAATTGCTGCGAGTAAAAGAAGAATTGCTAATAAAGAGAAAAAAACTGACAGAAGAGGTGCTTACGTAGCTAGTAAAAACAGAAGAAGATCAAAACCTCAATATCTTACAGGTAGAAGTGCTGCAGCAAGTGGAATAGCTACAGCTAATAGAGAAAAAAATTTACAACAAAGCGTGGGTAGTCTTGATAGACGAGTTGATAAAGCTTTAGCGGATGGTAATACAGACTTAGCCAAAGACTTACGTTCACGACAAAATAAATTTGTAAAGCAGTTAGGACTTGAAAGAGCTAGAAAAATTGGTGGTGGAACTATTCAAGGCAATGTTAGAACAAGTAGTGGTGCTCCTTTATTAACAACAAGAGGCTTTAATGAGTTTCAAAACACTGTTGACCAAGATTTTTTAGATCCAACGAGAAAACTACAAAATCTTTATCCAGATCAGTATGGTAAAATGTATCCAATTACAAATATATTACAAGGTGGTCCTTTAGCAATTAGAGGAATACGAGCTGCACTTGGTAAAGAAAAAAAACAAATACCTTACAATTTAGAAGACATGCCTAGTGTTAGATATCCTTTGGATGCTGTGCCAGTAAGAACAAGATCAGATAGACAAGGTGCATTTGATGAGCCAGATATGACTTTATCAGACAGACAACCACAATTTGGTGATGATGATTTAGTTCCAGCTCCTATCATTCCTGTTTCAGAAGAAGATTTAATAGATCAAGGTATTGATCCTAAGTTTATTCTTCCTGTTGAAGATGATCCAACTACAGATATTATAGAACAAGATTCAAATGTAGGATCAGCTTTACAACAAGCTTACATACAACAAGAAAAGATGAAAGAAAAATACATGCCAGATAGAAAAACTTTTAATCCTTTCATGTTACCAGAAGATGCAAAAGAAGAATTAAATAAAGTTGCAGAAGATGCATTGGCAGAAGGTGAAAGAAGAACCTACGGAGTGCAGCTTACTGACGCCGACTTAGCTAACATAGGAATCAACAGAGCATACTACAATATGAATTTTGATACTCCTATAGTTCAAAGACAAGTAACTAAATATTTAGAAGATAGAGCACGTGAATCAATTGAAGAAGATACTCCTGCATATGGACAAGGATTTGAACTTCCTTTTGAAGTAGCTAGTGATAAACCAATTCCATCATTTTTTAATTTATTTGGACAAAACGATGTAGATGGTTTGGATGTTGCAGCTAATGCTAGTGCGGCTAATACTCCAACTATAGTAGATGAGGATACTCTTACAGATGAAGTATATATTCCTTTATCTCAAAGATATAGTAATTAGGAATGATTAAAAAAGTTAACATCACCGCAGTTATTATTGCAGGTATAACTGTTATCTACAGTTATGGGATGTTAGTAAATAGAGTCGTTGCCAATGAAAATAAGATAAAAGATTTAGATATGTTGCGTATCGATGCACGGCTCTCGGTCATTGAAGCAAATGTTGTATCGATCAATGATAAAATAGACGAAGCTATTGATTAAGTTTCTTTTCTAATATCTTCAATACATTCTATGGAAAAACGAAAATACTTATTCATCTCAAACTTTTGCCAGTTGGCCGCGATTACTTCACATTGTTCCTGTGGCATTGGTTCTTTAAGCACCATCTGATTACCAGTATACACCCAAGTGCTACCATTGTAGCCCCATAAACTTACTACTAATAAAAATACTTTAGTCATTCTTATAGAAGTAGCACTTTCCTTCTTTAGTTACCATGAGTAATTTTATACCCATTTTTTTCTGTAGTTTTGTAGTCATTCTTCTTATCTTATGACCAGCATGTGTGCCTGTTTTTCTTATGCTTTCGCTCTTTACATCTATCTTTATCGTGTTTCCTCTATCATTCAAAGCAATCAAGTCGCACGGCCCAAGGCCACTGATGTTATGAAAGACGTAGTAATTTCTTTTCGTTAGCCAGTGCATGGCTACAAGATGGTTTAGAAAACCAACTTTTTGTTTTCTATTCAATTTCTCCCCACGAAGCACCTACCTCGCAGTCTACTTTACAAGGAACTCTTAATGGTACAGCACTTTGCATAATCTCAATAACTTTTTTCTTTTGTTCTTCAGAGTATACAGAAATATCTAACTCATCATGTACTTGGATTAAAGGTGTAATACCTTCTTTAAAAACATCTATCATTGCTTTCTTTGTTTGATCGGCAGCGGATCCTTGAATTAATCTATTCAAAGCTTTGTATGTCCAAGCACGTCGTATTCTATTCATACCACCATATTCTGCTTCAGCATCTTTAAATGATAATGGTTTATGAATACCATAAGAAGATGGTTCCCATAAATCAAAACGACATTTACGTCCTAGTATTGTTCTTATGAACCCCATTTTCTGTGCTCTACCCATCGTGCCTTCTGTTAATACTTTTACAAAAGGAACTGTAGAATGATATTGTTTAAAAATATCATCAACATCTTCTTTATCTAATCCTAATTGGGATCCAAGTTTACCCTTACCCATACCGTACATCATACCAAGATTAATTGTCTTGGCTTGTTTACGATCTATGCCTGCCATATCAGCAACAACTTGATGAAAATCAGTGTCTGGTTTATTATTATAATCATTTAATAATTTTTCTACAGAAGCAACATCCCATTTAGTTGACTCACTAACCAAGGCTCCATAATGTATAAGAAGACGAGGCTCTTGTTGTGAATAGTCAAAACATCCCCACTCCTCACCTTTTTCTGGCACAAAGATTTCTCTTATTTTAGGACCTATATCTTTATTACGAGCTGGTATCTGTTGCAAGTTAGGATTTTGCATACTTAATCTTCCTGATATTGTACCACCTGTTTCTGAACGTAGTTGATTTACATCTGCATGTATGCGACCACGATAAGAATGTTTTAAAATAGAATCTATAAATGTTGTTCTTGCTTTATTTAACTCTCTTGCTTTTACTATATTCTGTGCAAACGGATTAGAATGCGTTGCTAAAAA
>VMHT01208486.1_pt1 | contig 10418 bp, 8 predicted proteins | sample 4693611 | NCBI WGS metagenome assembly VMHT01 (sample SAMN12280063, study PRJNA550983) | marine metagenome | isolation source: seawater sampled from same location over 5 years 0.02-0.2 micron viral filtrate | place: USA: collected off the coast of southern California halfway between the port... ...
AAAAACGGCGCACACTAGCTTCTATATAAATTCTAAGAATAAAATTTATATAATGTTGAAGTGTGTACGACAAATTTTGGTAACCTTAACCGTCCACACTTCTCTTCTTAAATTTTTACTTTTAAAATAGCTAATTGAGCCAAAAAGGCTCAATAATCCTCACTTTTTTATTATATTAACAATAATATTTTTGAGAAAGTTTGATGCTTATAGGCTAAAATTAAAGGAAATCAAGCTATTAACAGTAAAAAAATGATAAAAAAGTCTCTATTTTAAAGGGTTTTTTTTGATTTTTTTAGGATGCTAAACTATTAATTGCAAATCTAAATTTTTAAAATGTACAAAAAATTAAAAATAAAAATTCAAAAAAATTCAGAGATTTTTGCATTATTTTTGTTAATTATAATCACTATTATATCTACTACCTATTACAATTTTGAGAAAAAAAAAATTTATTCTAATTATAAGAATGTAATTAATAACATTTACCTTAAAAAATCTTTCAACCATTTATTTAATAGTTTGGAGCCAAAGTTTAAAAAAGTTGAATATAAAGTTACTCAAGGTGAAACTTTAAGCACAATATTAAGCCAACATTCTATAACTAAAAAAGAAATTTCAGATATTGAAAAGGAATTATCTAAAAAGATAAACCTTAATAAACTTAACACTGGCCAAAAGATTCAATTCACAGTAGATCAATCAAATAATTTTGTCAAAGAATTTATATTTCATGTATCAAATACAGAAAAAATCTACTTAAAAAAAAATTTAAAAACTCATGAATTTAATCAAAACATAGTTTTAACAAAATTGAATAAAAGAGTTTTATTTAAAGAAAATATAATAATGCAAAGTCTTTATAAATCAGCAACAGATCAAAAAATACCAGCAAATATTATTGTAGAATTTGCAGGTATATATGGTTTCCAAGTTGATTTTCAAAGAGATATAAGAAAAAAAGATAGCTTTCAAATTATGTACGAAATTTTTATAAATGACGAAAATAAAATAATTGAAACAGGAAATATCTTATTTTCAAATTTAAAATTAAGTGGAACAAATAACTCTTTGTATTATTTTGATAAAAAAGGAAGTGAAGGACACTACGATAAAAATGGAAAGAGCGTAAAAAAAGCTTTGATGAAAACACCAATTAATGGTGCAAGACTTTCTTCCCCTTTTGGTATGAGAAAACATCCTATAGATGGTTTTAATAAAATGCATCAAGGAACAGATTTTGCTGCACCTAAGGGTACTCCAATAATGGCTTCAGGTGATGGTATTATTAAAAAAGCTGGATGGTGTGGTGGTGGCGGTAATTGTGTTAAGATTAAACATAACTCTACATACCAAACTATTTATGCTCATATGTCTAAATTTGCTAAAAATATAAGATCTGGTGTAAGAGTAAAACAAGGTCAAGTAATCGGTTACGTTGGGTCAACAGGAAAATCTACGGGACCACACCTGCACTATGAAGTGATTGTCAATGGAAAAAAAGTAAATTCACAAAAATTAAAACTTCCATCAGGAAAAATTTTAAAAGGAGAGGATAGAAAAATTTTTGAAACAAAAAAGATCAAGTTAGATGTATTGAAGTCTGAAAAAATTATTGGTTTAAATTAGACTACTTCAGAATGATTTTTTTCTGTATCTTTATTTTCTTCATCACTCACAGACTTAATATTTTTTTCCTCTTGATCTTTGTCTTTTTTCGTAGAGGTATCTGAGGTGTTTACAATGTTTTTTGATTTTTTATGTGACTCTTGCTCATTCAGAATTCTAGTAAAGTGATCAGCATGCTGGAAGTAATTTTCTGATAATATTTTGTCACCTGTTAATAAAGCCTCTCTGGCTAGGTTATTGTATTTTTCTATAAGTTTTGGTGCATTGTGATTATTTCTGCTTGGAATTTTTCTTTGAAAACTATCATTATTTGAAAAGTTGTTATTATACTTACTTCTATCACCATTAGATTTAAATGATCTATCATTTCTTCTGAAGTTATTTCTTCTATTGTTGTTGTTTCTAAAAGTAACCATAATTTAAAACTGTCTTGTTATAATTTTGTACATATGATGCACCTGTTGTTATTTGCATAATCTTTAAATATTCTGTTAACGTAAAACCCTTTTTTATTTAATAGCTCTTTAACTTTTGTTTTTTGGTTGAAAGCTATCTCTAAAATTAAATTTCCATTTACCTTCATCAGCTCAGATGACTTATTTATTACTTTTCTGATTTCTGACACTCCATCAATACCACCATTTAATGCTATTTTTGGCTCAAACTTTACAACATCCCTCTCCAAATATTTTAAATCACTACTTTTAATGTATGGAGGGTTTGAAATAATTAAATCATATTTGCCAGATGCAAAATTGTCAATATCTGATTTAAAAAATTTTACCCTGTTTGAAATTCCAAGCTTTAAAGCGTTAATTTTGCTTATTTCTAAACTTTTTTTACTAATATCAATTCCAGTACCATAAAAATCTTTTTTTTCTTTTAAAATAGATAAAAGCAAACAACCAGATCCAACTCCAATATCTAAGACTCTTATTTTAGATTTATTTTTAGTAATATCTAAAACTTTTTCAATAATCAATTCACTATCTGGTCTTGGTATGAGCACCTCTTCTGTTACATAAAAATTATATTTCCAAAATGCTTTTGTTCCAATTAAATAAGCAATAGGTTTGCCAGATGCTCTCAAATTGACTAAGTTTTTAAATTTTGAAAATATTTCATTTGATACCTCTTGGTCTTGGTTCAAAATAATTTTTTTTCTACTTATTTTTAGAACCTTAGATAATAAAAGTTCACTATCTAATTCTGCTGATTTGATATTATTTTTTTTTAAGTAATTTGATCCTTCTCTAATTATATTTTGTAAATTCATATTTTAAAGATTGTTTAAACTTTCTTCTTGTGCTTGTAATGTTAATGATTCTGTCATTTCGTCAAATGCTTCACCTTCAAGAAATTCTTCGAGTTTATGAAGTGTTAGATTAATTCTATGATCAGTTACTCTACCTTGTGGAAAATTATAAGTTCTTATTCTTTCTGACCTATCTCCAGTTCCTATTTTGGTCTTTCGATCTTTTGATCTTTCCTCATCAATCCTAGACCTCTCAAGTTCATAAAGTCTTGCTCTTAAAATTTTCATTCCTTTGGCCTTATTTTTATGCTGAGATTTTTCATCTTGTTGTGAAACTGTTAATCCCGTTGGTATATGAGTAATCCTTACAGCGCTATCAGTTGTATTTACTGATTGACCACCAGGTCCACCAGCTCTGAAAACATCTATTCTTAAATCAGCTTCATTAATTTTTAAATCTACTTCCTCTGCTTCTGGCATTACTGCAACGGTCGCCGCAGATGTATGAACTCTTCCTTGTGTTTCAGTATCTGGAACTCTTTGAACTCTGTGTACGCCACTCTCATATTTTAAAGTTGAATAAATATTTGACCCTTTAATCGAGGCAATGACTTCTTTCAAACCTCCAGCATCACTTTTTGAGATTGAAATTAATTCTAAACTCCATTTTTTTTTATTACTAACTTTTTCGTACATTTTAAATAAATCTGATGCAAATAAACTTGCCTCTAATCCCCCAGTACCCGCCCTAATTTCAATTATAGCATTTTTCTTATCAGCTTCGTCCTTTGGTAAAAGAAATAATTTTAATTTTTTTTCGTTCTTCTCATGTTCAGTTTTTAACTCACTTAATTCAAGTTCAGCCATTTTTTTTAGTTCATCATCTGCGTTATTATCATCTAAGATTTTTTTTAATTCTGAAATATTTTTATCAAAAGAAATATAATTTTTAGCAATATCAATAATTTCATTTAAATCAGAATATTCTTTTGATTTCTCAGCAAATTGTTTTTTGTCAATTTCTACAGAAGAAAGATATTTTTCTAGAGCTATATGTTTTTTGATTAAATCTTCTATTGTTTTTTTTGGAATCATTTTATTTTTTTTCAATCTCTAAAACTTTTTTTTGTACCTCCTCAACCACTTTATCAACCATCTTATCAGTTAAAACTTTTTCAGTTTGAACGCCAGAAAGGTAAAGCATGTTGCTACCTTTTCCTCCTCCTGTGATTCCGATATCAGTCATAGCAGCTTCTCCTGGTCCATTAACAACACATCCAATAATAGATAATGTTATAGGTGTTTTTATGTGTGAAAGTTTTTTTTCTAGAATTTTCACTGTGTCTATCACTTGAAATCCCTGTCTCGCACACGAAGGACATGAAATAATCTTCACACCTCTATGTCTTAGGTTTAGAGATTTTAATATTTCATTGCCTACTTTTACCTCTTCTACAGGATCGTCTGACAAAGAGACTCTTATAGTATCTCCAATTCCATCAAGTAATAAAATTCCGAAACCTATTGAGGATTTGATTGTTCCAGGTAAGAAGCTTCCTGCTTCTGTTATGCCAATATGTAAAGGATAATTAATTTTTTCAGATAATCGTCTATAAGCTCCTATTGAGAGAAATACATCAGAAGATTTAACGCTTACCTTTAAGTTAAAAAAATCTTCATTCTCTAAAATCTCTACATTTCTGATAGCACTTTCTACTAATGCCTCAGGGCAAGGTTCTTTAAATTTTTCTAAAATATCTTTTTCTAATGAGCCTGCATTTACACCTACTCTAATTGAGCAATTATTGTCTTTAGCGGCTTGAATCACATCTTTAATTTTATTCCTGTCACCAATATTTCCCGGATTAATTCTCAAACAATCTGCACCACTTTCAGCTGCTTCTATAGCTCTTTGATAATGGAAATGAATATCTGCAACGATTGGGATATTAACTGAGTGAATGATCTTTTTTAAGGCACTTGTTGAATCTTTGTCGGGACATGAAACTCTTACTAAGTCAGCTCCTGCCTCAGTAATTTCATTAATCTGATTAATTGTGGCTTTAACATCTTTTGTTAAAGTATTTGTCATTGATTGAACTGTAATAGGATTGTCACCACCTATTTTCAAATTTCCAACTTTGATTACTTTTGTCTTTTTTCTTTTTATATCTCTGAATGGTCTTATATTCATATTAATGATCTAATTTAAATTCATTATGTAAAGCAGCTATAGCTTTTGATGTATTTTTTTTATTTATCAATACTGAAATCTTAATTTCTGATGTTGATATTACTTGAATGTTGATTTTTTTATTTGCTAGGGCTTGAAACATTCTAAATGTAACACCTGGAGTAGTAACCATTCCAACTCCTATAATTGAAATTTTAGAAACGTTTCCATCAAATATAAGTTTTCTAAAATTAATTTTTTTATTTTCATAGATAATTTTTTTTGTTTTTTTTAAATCTTCGCTTTTGATTGTAAAAGTAAGATCGGTTTCTTTTCCATTAGCAGAAATATTTTGAACTACCATATCAACATTAATTGAATTTTTCGACAAAGGTTTAAAAATCATAGCCGCAACTCCTGGTTTGTCCTTTACTCCAATAAGTGTTACTTTGGCATCATTTTGTGTAAATGATATTCCAGTAATAATTTTACTATTAATTATATTTTTTTTTTTAGTTATTAGTGTTCCAGGATTTTTTTTAAATGAAGATTTTACCTCAATATTTATTCTATTAAGTCTTGCATCTTGAATTGAAACTGGCTGCATTACTTTTGCACCTAAAGAAGCCATTTCTAACATTTCCTCATAAGAAATAATTCTAATTTTTTTTGCCTTTTTAAGTTTATTTGGATCAGTTGTGTATACGCCATCAACATCTGTATAAATTACACACTTTTCAGCTTTAAAAAATTTTGCCAACATAATCGCACTTGCATCTGATCCTCCTCTTCCAATTGTTGTAATTCTATCTTCAAAATTTATTCCTTGGAAACCTGTAATAATTGGTATTCCGCCACTTTTGAGATATTTAAGGATATTATTTTTATTTATTTTGTTAATTCTTGAGTTTTTATAAGAGCCTAAAGTTATTATCGGTATTTGCCACGATAGCCATGACCTTGATTTAAGACCTTTGTGAATCAATCTGGCTGCAATTAAAGAACAAGCTACTTGCTCTCCTGATGATACAAGAACATCATATTCAGCATGAGAAAAATTGTCACTTATTTCTTTTGATTTTTTTACTAAATCGTTTGTAACACCTGCCATTGCAGAAGTTACTACAATTACTTTGTAATTTTTTTTAGAATAACTGCTAATTATTTCTGCAACATTTTTAATCCTTTTTATATTGCCAACTGATGTTCCGCCAAATTTAAGCACTACAATTTTCATGGATAAATAATTTTTAAATTAAAATATTGATAAAATACATCTTGTATATAAAGTCAATTTACAAATGAAAAATAGCACAATTAATAAAAAAGAAATAGATAAATTTTCAAAAATGGCTGAGGAATGGTGGGATCCAAATGGCAAATTTAAACCATTGCACAAATTTAATCCAATAAGAATTTCTTATATTAAGGATAATATTATCAAAACTTTTAAATTAGAAGATAAACAAAAACCCTTAAAAAAAATTAAAATATTAGATATTGGTTGTGGGGGCGGTTTATTGTCAGAACCAATGTCCAGACTTGGTGCTGAAGTTACTGGTATCGATGCCTCAAATCAAAATGTGAAGATTGCTAAATTGCACTCAAAAAAGAATAATCTTAATATTAAATACTACTGTTCATCTCCTGAAAACTTCAAAACAAAAATAAAGTTTGATGTGATATTAAATATGGAAATTATTGAACACGTTGAGGATATTGATTTTTTTTTGGAGTCATGTTCCATGCTTCTAAAAAAAAATGGTATAATGTTCGTTGCAACTCTAAATAAAACCTTAAAATCATATGTTTTTGCAATAGTTGGAGCTGAATATATTTTGCGTTGGCTTCCAATTGGAACACATGAGTGGGAAAAATTTGTACCTCCAAATACTTTGATAAAAAAATTAAAAAAAAATAATTGTGTCATTGATAAACTTGATGGTGTCAAATTTAATATTTTAACTGATAAATGGATTTTAAGCTCAGACAAATCAATTAATTATATTGCTAAATTTATAAAAAATTAATTACTTTTATCTTTAATCCAAGGAATTATTTCTGTCTTAATACCTTCTTCGTGAAGCTCTCTTATCTCATCAGAGGTTGCTGTTCCATAAATTCCTTTATTATTTTTTTTATTTTCAAAATGCATAGATCTTGCTTCATAGGCAAAATTTTTTCCTACATATTTAAAATTTTTTCTTATGAAGCCTTGATATTCTTTTACCTTTTTATAAATTTCTTTAATTTTACTATTATCATTTATGCCTGTTATGTAATTTTTTTTACTTGCAATTTTAGGAGCCATCAAAGATTTCACTACTTTTTTTGAGTTACAATTAATACAAGTTAAAAATCCTTTTTTTTTTAATTTTTCAAATTCTAATGAGGAAGCAAACCAACTATCAAAAGAACGTTTACATTTTTTACAGTTTAAATTGTATTTGATCATACTAATTATTTAGTATCTTTTTTGTAATTTTCAATCTTCATACTAACTTCTATAGTCAGCATTTATTTCAATATATTTTTTTGTAAGATCCATTGTATAAGCTGTAAAATTTTTTGAACCGTTTGAAATATCTATATTAATATCGATAGTGTCATTTTTCATATATTCTTTTGTCTCTAATTCATTATAATTTGTAAATAGTTTTCCGTTTTGAACAATATTTATATTCCCAAATTTAATTGCTAGTTTATCTAAATTTAAAACAATACCCGCTTTACCTATTGCCATAATAATTCTTCCCCAATTTGGATCTTCTCCAGCAATAGCAGTTTTAACTAAAGGTGAGTTTGCAACAGAGAAAGCTATTTTCTTTGCATCAATTTCGGATTTACAATTTTTAACATTTATAGTAATTAATTTTGATGAACCTTCTCCGTCAACAACAACTCTTTTAGAAAGGTTTAACAAAACTTTATTTAAAGAAATATCAAATTGTTCCAATCTTTCGTCATTAATACTTTTTATCTTTGCATGTTTTGCAAATCCTGTTGAAAAAATTGTTACCATGTCATTAGTGCTAGTGTCTCCATCGCAACTTATTGCATTAAAAGTTGTGGAAATATTTTTTTTTAATAACTTTTTTAAAATTTCATTTGGTAGTTCCGCATCTGTAAAAATATAACCGAGAGTTGTTGCCATATTGGGTTGTATCATTCCTGAACCTTTAGCTAATCCATAAATTTTAATTCTACTATTTCCAATTTCACATTCTTCCATCGCCAACTTGGGCTGGGTGTCCGTAGTAAGTATTCCTAAAGCAGCCTTAATCCATACATATTTATTTTGTATGTATTTTATTCCTTCTATCATATCTGGAATTTTGTCTTTTATTTTTTGCTCAGGAAAAACTTCTCCTATGGTGCCTGTGCATCCAAAAATAATTTCTTTAGATTTAATTTTTTTTGGAAAATCTTCATCCTCTTTTTGTTTATCGGATAATTTTTCTGATATTATGTCTGCAATTTTTTCAAGACTTTTGAAGCCTTGTTTGCCTGTAAAACAATTTGCATTTCTGGTATTGACAATTAAAGAGTAAATTTTTTTAGTTTTAACACTTAAATTCCATTTAATATTCTCTGAGATTATTTTTGATTGAGTATAAACTGATGCATAGTTGGCGCCTGATCTAAAATAAAACATAACCAAATCATCTCTTTTGTCTTCATACAAATTTGCACATACTGTTGAAATTGCCAAACCGTCTAAATGATCAAGATCTTGAAATTCAATATTTCGCTTATTCTTAGATTTTGAAGATAAAAAGTTTGTTAAATTAATTCCCATGGTATTTAAATTTGTTATTTAGTAATTATATTAAAGCATATAAATAAAATAGGAAATCAAAAAACTCATGTTTAGTTCTCTAAACTTCATAACTAAATTCATTAAATCTCACAATCAAAGAGAGCTGGATAGAATAAGTAAAATTGTTACAAAAATTAATTCTCTTGAACAAAGTTTTAAAGATATCTCTGAAGAAGATTTTCCAAAAAAAACAATTGGATTTAAGAAACAAATTAAAGAAGGAAAAAAACTTGATGAAATTTTACCTGAAGCTTTTGCTTTAGTTAGAGAGGCATCAAGACGAGCAAGGAATGAGCGTCATTATGATGTTCAGTTAATCGGTGGAATAGTTTTACATGAATCTAAGATTGCCGAAATGAGAACTGGGGAAGGAAAAACTTTGACTATTGTTTTAGCAGCCTACTTAAATGCATTAAATGAAAAAGGAGTTCACATTGTAACCGTAAATGATTATTTGGCAAAAAGAGACTCTATAGAAATGGGGGTCATTTATAATTTTTTAGGACTTACTTCTGGTTTCATTAATAACGACCAAAATGATGTTGAGAGAAAACGAAATTATAATTGTGATGTCACATATGCAACTAATAGTGAGCTTGGTTTTGATTACTTAAGAGATAATATGAAATATTCAAAAGATGATATGGTCCAAAGAGATCATTTTTATTCTATTGTTGATGAAATTGACTCTTGTTTAATTGATGAGGCTCGAACACCTCTAATAATTTCAGGGGCTGCTGAAGACAAAACTCAGCAATATTTAACGGTCGATAAGTTAACTAAACTTCTTAACAAGAAAGATTATGAAATTGATGAAAAAGACAAAAATATCCTTTTAACTAACGAAGGAATAAATAAAGTAGAAAAAATATTTTCTGATGCAAATATTTTAAAAAATAATAATTTTTACGATCCAGAAAATTTAAACTTAGTACATCATGTTAATCAAGCTTTAAGAGCAAATCATTTATTTACTAAAGGTAAAGATTATATTGTAAAAGATAATAATTTAAAAATTATTGATGAATTAACCGGAAGAATTCTTGAAGGGAGAAGATTTGGTGATGGTTTACATCAGGCATTAGAAGCTAAAGAAAAAGTTACTATTCAATCAGAGAATCAAACTTTAGCATCAATTACTTATCAAAATTATTTTAAATTATATAAAAAAATTTCTGGATGTACAGGTACGGCACAAACGGAAGCAGAAGAATTCTTAGATATCTATAATTTACCTGTGGTTGTCATACCAACAAATAAAAAGATGATAAGAAATGACTTAAATGATCAAATTTTTAGAACTGAAGATGAAAAAAATCATGCAATTGTAAAAAAAATTAAAGAGTGTCATGAAAATGGTCAGCCTCTTTTAGTATTTACCTCAAGTATAAATAAATCTGAAATTTATTCTAAATTATTAGATAAAGAAAAAATTAAGCATGTTGTTTTAAATGCTAAAAATCATGAAAACGAGGCTGAGATAATTGCTAATGCTGGTAAAGAATATTCAGTAATAATTACAACAAGTATTTCGGGTCGAG
>VMHT01211872.1_pt1 | contig 10418 bp, 10 predicted proteins | sample 4693611 | NCBI WGS metagenome assembly VMHT01 (sample SAMN12280063, study PRJNA550983) | marine metagenome | isolation source: seawater sampled from same location over 5 years 0.02-0.2 micron viral filtrate | place: USA: collected off the coast of southern California halfway between the port... ...
AGAAACTCAAGCAGGAGATGTCGGCTGAGAGAAAGGTCTTTGAAGATATGAACTCTCAAGGATGGCTCAAAATCGCCACTGCTGACGAAGAGCGAACAACACTCAAGGCAGAGAATGAGCGACTCAATGCGATGGTTGTCCATCTACTCGAGAAGAAGGTGGTAGATTTATGTGGCAGGGTTGCGGTGATGGAGAAGATGAAGCAGGAAGCAGACACCGAGTGGCCCACCTTCTCTCCACAGGGTGCTGATGATGATTCATAGATTGTTTAGTAGATTTATATTTGTAATTTAACATTTTGTATAGAAAGACTTAGTCTTTTTTATTTAGTAGCAGTTAGCAAACGCACCAGCAGTTTGTTGCCACGATACTTCACGCCTTACGACATTCTTGATTTTTTGTCGTTGTTCTTCAATAGCTTTTGCTTCTTTCTTTTTTTGTTTTCTTTCTTTCCTTAGAGATTCATACTTCACTATGGCTTGAAACTGAGACTCTGCTAGATCGTCTTGTGTCCACGCTTTTACCTTTGGAATATTTATAGGACTTGTGGGTCTTTTCTTAACAGGTTGTATAGACTCGCCAGATGCTTGTTTCTTTGCTAACATATTACGACGCCGTGTTTCTCGCCCTTTCTCAAGTGCTTTTCGTCTGTTTTCTTTTGCTTCTTCTGATAGCTGTTTTCGTGGCTTACCCTTTTTGGTCAATTTGGTTCCTTCTGGGTATGTTTTTACTGGAGATGGACTCCTATGTCTTATCTTAGGCGGTGCTTGTTGAAACTTGACATACGCTTGTTTGATTTGTTTTACTTCTTCATCATCTTCTTCTTCAATCTCCACTGGCTCTACAATGGGTGGTGGTGGTGGTGGATAGTCTGACTCATCCTTTTTTGGTTGCTTAGTCATTTTAGGAGCAGGTTTGCGTCCATTAAGTTTCTTTTTCTCACGCACTAACTTCTTTTGGATTTTGTCAAAGATATCATCAGGTATCAAATCAGGTTTGGATACATCTGGTAGTTTCTCGGCTATTTTGTTTTCTTCTGCTTCATAGTGATCTTGGACTTCAGGTGGGCAATCTTCAAGTTCTACAAGTTTAGTCGAGTCAATATCAGTCTGATACTCACGCGGTTCAGGTGATTTTTCCATCGTATATTGTAAGGCATCAGGTAATTTGCTGTAATCCATATATATCTAATATAGAGATTTATCTGGAATGGAAAAAAAAGGTCAAATTATGAGTATTTTATTGTATTTTATTGGATTTTGATGAGATTACGCATAGGTTATTTATATTCTTCTCTACATTTTTTGGCGGATATGGAGCACGACCACGCTTTGACCAGTAAGGGCGGTGGCATATGACTCGTCTATGTAGCAGAAGGCGATATCCAGCGATGATACCTTGAATTCATACGCGTTATTCAGGTCTAAGTAAGCGATTTCATTTGGTTCGTAGTAAAGGCGTCCAGTAGATGCTTGACCATCAAACATCGGTTGGTGAGCGATGATAGTGGATGGCCCGCCCTTGAAGGCATTTGTGGAAGACTGACTGAGACCACCGATCTTGATAAACAAGGACTTTGAACCATAAAGGGACGGCACGGCATCACTAGAAAATTTAACACCGAAGGCACTTGCTCCAGATCCCACTTCTGTAAACACCGACACTGGCGAGCTATTGAAACCAAGTTTAGCACCGACATCACCAAGGACATCTATTTCATCATATGGAGAGTCTTCTTCATCGTCTACAAATATTAGATTTTGAAACAACGAATCACCAGTTGTGCCTTTACCCAGTCGTCTAAAATCACCGCTTGTGGGGGTTCGCATATAAGTAAGTTTAGCAGAGACGGCTCCATTAAGATCATTCCACGGCCGTAGTTCGATGTCTTGACCACGATATTCACTAGCAAGGTCTCCTTGCTCACCCCACCATCCAGGGGCGGAATCTTGTAGTGGATCTTGAATCGCATATCCCTTGCCACCATTGACTTTACGATTTGGAGTATAATCGGTGATCTTCAAATTCACAGGGCCATTTAGGGCGGGGGTGGTCTTCATCGCAAGCACAGGGACTAATGACCATTGACACTGATTGATGGGTGCGAGATTCTGCTCTTTGGTGTAAGATGCGTCATACTGATACAACAACTTTTTATCACCACGATCATCAACCAGTTCAATCTTAACTTGCTGTCCATTACAAGTAAACAAGGCAAATTCAATATTCAAAGAGTTCGCAACCAAGTTATACGCGTTGGCAAAGTCTGTGATGTTGGCGTTCTGCCAGTATTCTACTTCGTGGAAAAAGGTTTCATTGACACTTGTGCCAGCGTCATAGGCAGGGTCGCTATTACTACGAACATCTAACAAACGCAAAGTGCCGTTGGGTAATCTAGTCAGTTGAATGTCAGCATAGACTTCTTGCTGTCTAGTATCCACACCACGAACGGCATTGAAATAAGTGGGAGCAAACATCCCTTTCGCTTCATAGTCATCTGCCGAGACTGGGGAAGCATTCACACGCGTGAGACCGACGATAAACTCTTGACCAGTCCCCAGAGCACCACGAAGATCTATTTTCAGTTGTCCATCCATCAAGGAGATTGGATAATCAGTAGCAATCATACTACAATATTCACCACGACCAGCAACATTGTGTCCTTCCACTAAGAATACACCTTCAGTAGAACCAGTGCCACCAGTATATGACCATCCAAGATCTGGGATAGATCCACCAGGGTATGCCAGACGGAAAGACGCATCATCACCAGTTGGGCCAAAAAAGTTAGAATCATAGACTTGAAGTGGGCCAGGGACATTCGACGCAGTGGCTTCATCTTGATCGTAAGTGATATCAAACCCTTGCCATTCATTTGTCGTGCCGTCGCGTTTTGCCGAAACACTTACCATCCCATCCAGATTTGGATGCCATATTTGGTTATTCATTACCTTTTGAAGACGAGCCGATAATTCTTCAGGACTTTCTTTTTGGATGCTAGAGAATTCAAATTCCATTGGATAAGCAGATGAAGTATCCATATTGGTTGCGGTGGATGGCAACACTTCACCGAAATATTGATATCCTTTTGCGTCTCCCACAACCAACTGACCATCTAGCTCTATCTTGGATGAATGAAGACCCACTTGAGCATTCTTTGGGATTGTCAATGTGCTTGACAAGTCATTTCTAAACGAATATGCTTCAAAGATACTACTGGTGGTAGCATCGCCATTCTCTTCACCCTTGTTAGCACATATTACTAGCGACATATTATAACTATTCACTATATATAATTTTTATCTAAAGAAAAACATAATAAAGTGATGCCGAAAGAGAGAACGCGGACAAAGATTGTCAAAGGAAACGATCCCACTAAACCAAGTTATTCAAGGTTTACAGATATCGTGATACCCAAACAAAGCGACAAGATCATACGACCAGAGTCCATCTTTGATGGTTATAAAAAGAAAGGTAAAGACACTAGAAAGAAATTGCGAAATGGAAAGAAATATTAGATCATATCCCATTCCTTATCACTAAACGCTTCAGAAAACTCACATCGTAGCTTTCTATCGTTGCCATTCTGTGCTACTAGTTGTGTGCGTGCCCATTGTTTCAACCACGCGTTTTGCTTCATCATACTTTGATACTTGCTCTTATGGATGTCGTGAACCTTTTTCATTTGCTTATACTCTGTTTTATATCCATCGCGTTCAAACTCCACTTTCAAAAGATCATCCTTGAGTTCATCACACATCTCTGTGTATTCGTTTAGATCTTGAATCAATACTTCACGATCTACGCTTTGCTCATCTTCCTTAATCATCTCTCCCATAATATTCATAAGGTCTCCCAAGACATCTTTACCCTTTCTATCTCTATTCAAGATATTTTGTAGATTGCGTCGTGCTGAAGCACTATCCATCCCATATCCTTTATCTGACATATATCCCATAATCCAATGATTCCTTTCATCCTTATCCATCTTATACTTACTTATAAAGAAGAGACTACCTTTTAAATGCTTTCAGTTATAAAGGTTCTATAGAAATATATTCTATAGAATAGTTTTATAGAATAGTTTTAGTAAATAGTAGTGTAAATAGTAGTGTAAATAGTAGTGTCTTCTCTATGTGTTAAGAAATGGGTGAATCATTTATTTCTTTGTTTTCATCAGTTAGCCGAGCATAAACATCATCTGCTTCTCTCTTGACCCCAAACAGCCCTTTTCTATAAAACGCATAGAGACTAAGTTCAGCCTTGACTACCCCGAAGGTTACCACAGAATGTCTTTGGATTTCATCCAACTTGATTTGTAGTCGTATGTGAATTAAAACATCATCTGGCAAAGGCAATGTCTTAACAACAAGTAAAGATCTATATACGGATGCTCTATGTTTCTCTTGTAAAGCATCATTTAACCATTTTTGATACCATATGTGAGACATCCAAGATAGACTGAGTTAGAATAAAATCTCTGGATTTAAACTTCTAAGGCATTTGTTGTGATTGTTGTGATTGTTGTGATTGTGTTGATATAACCGAATCTGTTGAATCTCTGGGTGCTTGTCCCACTGGGGGTGCTGGTGCTGGTGCTGGCCGTGTCATATCTGGTGCTGGTGCTTTGTCTTTCTTCTTTTTCTTGTCATCATCTGGATCTTCTGGATCTGGTGGTGGCTTACGCTCACACATACATATATTACAATTGTCGGTCAAACCCAATCGACACTTGATATAACATCTGGATGACAAGATAATCGTCAATAAACCACCGACACTTGCTAAAATAATCGCCCCACTACCTGCTAGATCACTGAGAGAATAATCATCCATATTGCCGAAGCTCATCTTAACCGATTGTTATAATATTATAACTTTGATTTTTTTTCTAGAATAGAATTTATATATAGATATTGATTATAACAGCGATGAGTTCATATTGGAAAACCGATGATATCGTGCGTATTGGTGAAACTGAAGTCTCTGTCCCATCTGAAAATGGATTGTCTTATAGCCCTGGCCAGAAAATCTCCCTATTTGTCCCCCCATCTGTGAAATTTCTTAGTGGTAAGGATAGTTATTTGGAGTTTGATGTCAAGATTTCTCTGCCAGCGGGACTCCCGCCGACACGACTACAGCTGGATGAAATGGGTGCTAGTTGTCTGTTTGAAAATATTCGTGTCTATGATGGCACACGCGGTAATCTTTTGGAAGAAGTCCAAGATTACAACACAGCGGTCGCCGTTGATTACTCTTACAACGCAGATGATTCTCTCCGCTCTGTAAGAGCTCTTCAAGAGTGTGCCACCACTTATGATCCGCGTAGTCAAGGCACAAAAGGTGGCACCTGCTCGCGTAAATCAAACCTTAACACCAATCCGTGGTTTCGCCCTGCTGTTGATGGCACTACCACTTGGTCAAATGCTGATTTCCTTACGGCTAAGTGTTGTGTCCCCCTTCACCTTGGATGCTTTCAAGATAAGATCTTTCCGTGTATGATGACATCTGGTCTCTACCTTGAATTTGACCTTGCTCCTGCTGAGCGTGTCATCAAGCAGTTAGATAGTGTCTCTGCCTTCACACGACTGAATCTCAACCCAGTCTTCCAAGGCAGAAACGACACTGGAGACCCTTTCGCGGCTGATGGGGCAAATCGTAATACCATCTTTCTCAAGACTCTCAACTCTGTCAATGATATCCAGTCTTGTCCATTTGTGGTGGGTGAAACCATAAAGTTCGCAAACATCACCACTGGGGCGGTCTATGATGAGATCGTCGCTGACCCTGGTAGTGGTGGTGATGCCACGATGATCATTGGATCTATTGCTGAAGATAGCAACTTAGTGAAAATTACCCTTGTCAATAATGTCGCTAACCCCGTTGGGAAGACGCCCATCACATCTGGTGCTTTCTGCCTTGTCTCTACATCTGTCTCCAAACAAGCGTCGGTATATGGAGCATCGTATCAAGTCAGCAACTTTAATCTCGTCTGCCACCAGATCGATCTTGACCCATCGTATGAGCAAGGAATGATTGCTAAGGCACGCGAAGGCAAGGCCATAGAGTTTGATATTTACTCCAAAACTTGCTACAAACATTCTATCCTTGCGTCTGAAAAGCAAGTCACCTTCCAAGTATTTGCTCAAAACTCACGAGCACAGAGTATGGTTATTGTTCCTACGGATGCCACCATCTACAACTCTAAGTCTCTCATCGCTGGTCAAGGAACTTATGAAATTGTCAAGGGTAGTTCAACTCAAGATTTGAAGCGTGCTAGTCATCGGTCTGGATACACTGGTATCAACGATGGACTCACATCATCGCAGTATGTGGTGGATGGTCGTCTTGTTCCGTCTCGCCCTGTTTTGACGACAAAGATTGCCACCAAAAACTCTATCGACGCGTTCCATTGTTTTGAACTTGAAAAGAGTCTCAGTAATGCTGGAATAGATCCACTGAGTTTTGTAGAATTCGCAGACAACTTTTGTATGGGTCGTGCCTTCGGTCTACAGAATGGAGCAATGGATATGCGTGGCAAAGACCTTGCCGTCCAGTTGAAATACGAATCTCCTGTTACGGCTCCAGAAAAGCCTAAGATGTTTAAAACCTTTGTCTATCACATCCGCCGTCTTGTGATTCGCAATGGAGCCGTCAGCGTAGAGCAGTAATTTTTTGTTATTTTTCATTTTATAACTATTATAACAAGTATATTATAATACAATGAGCGGAGCAACTTCACGATACTTGGAGATAAGGCCAAATAACATCCCCAGTAATGGAAAGATTTCTTTCAAAAACGGAATGCCTATGTTGTCCTTTACGATTGCTAGCCAGAATGGATTACTTGATCCATCTACGATACGGATTGTCGGCAACCTGCGTGTCTTTCGTGATAATTTAGATCCACCCACGCCCCAGACCAACGCCGACAACCCTAAGATTACTATGGATAATCGCTTGGGTGTCTTTGCTTTGTGGGAGCAATTGACGATTCGTCATTCAAAATCTAAGATGGTCTGTGAACAGATTCGTCATTATAATCGCTATATGTCATCCTACCTTGGAACCAGTTCATCCACTCAAGATTTGGTGGGTCATCTGGGTGAAACCGCCCTGTGTATGCCTAACCCCAAAGCCTTTGTTGATAGTGTCATAGACAACAACACGCGTGGTGAAACTCAGCGTAATGCGTCTTTCTCGTGCCATCTGCCGTCTGGATTTTTGTCTGGTGGCAACCACATCAACCTTATGGAGACATCGTTCGGTGGTTTAGAGATTGAGATTATGCTTGCTCCTGATAGCAATGTGCTTTTCTCTGAAACCGAAGTTGTCGCTGGAATGGAAGAAGCACACTACCAGTTATCTAACCTGAAACTCACTTGTGAAGTCGGTGATATTAGACCTGAAGATATGGCAGTAATGTCAGCACAGACCACTGGATCAATGGAGTATAATACTATCACTGGTCTCTACACATCGATCAACACCAACAACGCCCAGATTCAGTATGATGTCGCCCTTCGCCAACTCCAGTCTGCTTTCTTAACATTTTGTCCGTCCAACCATATCAACACCTTAGCACAGAATGGTCTCGCAACCACTTACCCCGCAAAGAATGGTAATACACTTGGTCATTTCACTCGTGTTCAGTTTCTACGCGGTGGTCAAAAGTATCCTGCTGATTTTGATTATGTCACCAATAAATCCTTTGACGCCAAAGTCACCACCGCCGACTCTCAACTCGCTCGTCTCCAACTTGAAGCCATTATCCCTGAATATCAACTGGATCGCACATCTGCTGGCCCTGTGAATCTTAACAGAGAGTATAGTCTTACTGGCACTGGCACAGATGCTACTTCATACAAAGTCCAGCCAGATGGTGGTCCGCTGTTTGCTATCGGTGTAAGATATTCTCAGTTTGGATCTGGACAAGATTTCAGTCGTGAGCAGTTTGGTGTGTCGCTTGAATCAGATTTATCTGGTGATGACCCCCAGTCGGTCTTTCTCTTTTTGAAGGCAAAAGCAACCCTGATGTATTCTCCTACTGGAGTTCAAGTTATATCATAATTATTATCTATATGTTAAGATTTTTAAAATTGTTTTCTATATCAAATTATACTAACGGCATTAGTATAACTATGGACGGCGTATCTCAAACCCAGACTGATGTGAACCCTAGTGCGACTGCTCAAAAGACGATTAGTGGTGGAGTCCCGAATTTCATCCGCCTTGATAGTATCCCTGTCAATTACATACAGCAAGTGGAGACCGACCTGCTTGAACCTGTGGTATTTAACGATCCATCCGTCGGTGATGGCTTCTGTAGATTTACCCTACAGAATAAAGGGTTTCTACACTCATCGTCAAAACTCTTTTTGAGTCTTGTGCCCCCTGCTGGCAACGCTAGTGCTATCCCCCCACTGAGTGTTGGTATTGGTGCTGTTATCAAGAAGGCGGTATTGAAGGTCGGCAACCAGAATCTTAATGAGATTAGCGAATGGCAAAATCTCCACGCAGTCAAGTCATCCTTGATTGCCAATGAACTAAACAAAGAGCGTGAGCAGTATCTTACTGGTCGTGGTGTGTCTCATCGTTTCAAGTATGATGCCACTGGCACGAAGGCTGGCCGTCAAGCAAAGCATATCGTCGTGGATAATGGTGTGGAAGTCGGTGGGGCTGGAAATTTAGAAGCGTTGGATTGTTTGAATATGGATGGGACTTCCCCCACGACTCTCACTGAGTCTCCATCATATGCGGTAGATCTTTCTGATCTTTTCCCTTTCTTGAAGACGCATCAGCTACCGCTGTATATGATTGATCAACCCATCAATATTGAACTGACTTTCGCACCGCAATCCAAATTTCGTGCGGTTGTGGATAGTGCTGGTGCTGACGCTAATTCCAACTACTCCATCGATCGCAATGAAGTCAAGTTTTGTGCCGATTATATCTTCTATGGAGCTGGCGATGAAATGGAGCAATACAAACAAGCGAATCAAGATATGACTTTCTCATTTGTGGATTACCGACTCAACTCGGCATCTCTGCCAACTATGACTGGTGCTGGTGGCACTCCCATCGTCCGTAATCTGGGTATGGCGAATCGTATGGTCACACGCGTGATTACTTGTTTCTCTGCCGAAGACGGCGACCCTGACAATCTCTTGGGTGGATACGCCAGTTTTGCTCCATTAAAAACGGCCGTTGTTGCTGGCCCACCTGTCACTGGTGGTATTGTCGGCCCTTTCAAATACAACTTACGCTACAATGATCGCTTTGAGTTTGCCAGCGATGTTGATAATTCAGCACGACTCTTTAGTCTCTTGACGGATGCTGAATCTGTGCCGTTTATCACACGAGAAGAATTTTCTCACGAAGGGTCTGTGTTATCTACAACAGAGACTTACCTTGGCCGTGCTATCGGTGGCAATGGCGAGACTGGTCTTGCTGGTGGTTTCTTCTATAACAGCACGCGTCTCACTGGTGGCCGTGTGGGTCATCGTGGCATCGAACTTCACATCACTGGACAAATGCCAGCAAAGGCTAAAGTCCTGAAGTCCTACTGCGAATACCTACGCGTTGCTCGTCTTCGCAATGGAAATTTTGAGATTTTCAACGCCTAAATAAATTCATAACATATTGTATAGATGAGTGGTATAACATTCAACAAGAGAGAAGTTCAAAGATACAAAGCAAACAGCAAATATGGTAAAATCGGTGAATTGAAAACCCCTGAGATACGACGAATGATACGAGCACACAACAAGTTGATGGATATCAACATACCACCGAAATCATCTCGTGCCTACATAATGAAACTCATCAAAGATAATGGATATACCATAGATCACAAGAAGGCACAATTGACACCCAGTAAGACACTCAAGAAACCAAAGACACGAAAGACAATTACTTTAGAAACTGCGAATAAAATGTTTCCACGAAAATAATATATCATAACATATAGTTAAGATAAGATGGCATACGGATCAACATCAGCACCACCACCACAGAAAAAGAAACCAGTTCAAAAGAAACTGACGCCAGCACAAAACAAAAAATTACAAGAGCATAAACAACATCACACACCAAAACATATGGCGATGATGAGACGCTTGATGCGTCAAGGATCGTCATTTTCACAAGCACATAAAATGGCACAAAAGTCTGTCGGCAAATAATTACGCCTTAGCCTTAGCCTTCTTAATATATATAGCGTTCTCTGTTTCTACGCCGTGTCCAAGTATCTTGGCGTGCTCTTCTTGAGCAATTTTGGTATCTAGAAACTTATGACTGCTTACAATCTTACGCACCATTGTTGTGGAGATATTCTTTTGAATATATTTTTGCGAGTATTTAATCAATAGTTGCGATAGATAGTTGGCACTGATTGGAAACACAACATCACCCATTCG
>VMHT01197152.1_pt1 | contig 10417 bp, 12 predicted proteins | sample 4693611 | NCBI WGS metagenome assembly VMHT01 (sample SAMN12280063, study PRJNA550983) | marine metagenome | isolation source: seawater sampled from same location over 5 years 0.02-0.2 micron viral filtrate | place: USA: collected off the coast of southern California halfway between the port... ...
AGCGTTCTCGCCTTCTCCCAGATTGGTTAACTCAACATAAAAATCCTCCGCTAAGTTGGGAAAAACTTCTTTGTAAGGAGAGGTATCAAAATAAAATTTCTTTCCATTCTTGTTAAATTGAGGTGGCGCTTCATACTGTCTCCTAATAGCGGCGCCTGATTTTCTGTCTGTTGGGTCGATATTGTTTTCTTTGAGCCAGTTACTTACGTTTTCTATTAACTCCCGTATAAGTAAGTAAATATTTTTTAATGCCCGATTTTGCTCGGGGGTTAATTCAATATCTCGAACAGGCTCTTCTTTGAGATACTTCCGCCAGTTTTCAAGTAGGAGCTTCATTCTTTATTCCTTTTGGTCATTTTTTCTAAGCATTCAATCTTTTCGGAAACGGCGGTGGTGAACAAAAATGGGAAGATTGAATGTATAAGACACTTCAACTCCAAGACCTTCAGGATCCCCACGATTCTCCATGCAGCAATCATATGTTCAAAATATGTTTCATTTTGTTCCGCGAGATGTTTCTTTGTCTTTCCTAATAGAGGGTTCATAACTTTTATATAATTAGGGCGTTGGGTGAGGGATATACAGAATGAATATTGATTATATTTTATATTTTATCCATCCCCATCGCTTTCTCGTTATGGGGCTATCTTCGATATCGTCCAAAGCATATGCTTCTTGCTCGAAGGGGTTTTTATAATACGCTTCGGTGCCGTCTTTGTGTTTGGCATATCCGATCAACCACGCAATCCCATAACAAATCCATTGTAAAACGAAAAGCATTTCTAATTGCTGCTGATAATGAATAGTTTCATGACGCCTTGTTCTGTCCGACATTTCCCCGCGACAAAAAACCCAACACCCAGCGCTAAAAGCCCAAACTTTAATGGGGGTGATCTTAGAAAGCCACACGGGAACTTTGCTATTTTCAAAATACCAAGGTGTCCACTCTTTTAAGGGTTTAATTTTTGCCATCGCAGTCGTCGTCCTCGTCGGCTCGTGTAGTGGAATGCACACGCCCCGTCGTTTCACATAATTTGTCCACTCTTTCTTTTATTGTGTCGACTTTCGCATTTAAAGCCGCCAGCATTGCTTCAATTCTTTTGTGCATTTCAATTTTAGATTCCATTTTCTTCAACCTCCTTGATCATCTCAAAATGAGCTTCTGCTATCTTTTGCCTCATTTCATCGGTCATAAGGGCTTCTGCGTCTTTGAGATTTGTCATAAAACCATTTTCCGACAGAACAGCTGGCATATGAGTCTTTCGAAGAACATAAAAGTTGGCCCACTTGTCGTTGGCGATTACGCCACGATCCTTAAAGCCAGTTTTTTCAACTAAATGCGGCTGTAATACATCCGCAAGCTTTTTTCCATTTTGGCTTTTGTAGTGGTGAAAGGTACATATACCGCCGGCGGAGTTAAAATCTTTCCCATTACCGAAAGCATTTGCATGCACAGAGACATAAATGCTATTTCGGTTTTCTTTATGTAAAAGATTAGCTTTGGTTATGCGGTGGTGCAAGGAAAGGTCCTCGTTGGTATCAACTAGGTTTACGGCAGCGATGCCGGCGCTTTGGCAGAGTGTTAGAAGTCGAGCAACGACATCTCGGTTAAAAACACCTTCATATAACACTCTGCCGTCTTCAAATTGAGGCGAGCGCTTCCCTAAAGTTTGATAAATCCCATCTATGAGACCTCCGTGGCCTGGATCCAGCAACCAAGTATGCTTGGGCATAATAATCTCCTCTTTATAAGTAGAGGAAATAAATTTATATACACAACGGCCGAACACTGTCTATTTTGTCTGTTTAAAATACTTAAGCATCGCTATAAATAGTCTTTCCACTCAAGATTGGCGTTTTGAAGGCGTTTTTTGATGATCGAACGATAAGAAGGCTTCTTAGGAGGCCGAATTAGTGAAACTGGCGCGTTTTCAACTAAATAATCGCGCTTTTTCTGGTTGCAAACCCGACAAGCAGTTACTACATTATCCCAGTTAAAGGTGCCTCCTTTGGACCTTGGGAGGACGTGATCGACGGTTAAATCGGCCTCTCGGAAGCGTTTTGCACAATATTGGCATCGATTTTCGTCTCGAATGAGGATATTTTTGCGTGTGCAAGGCAAAGTGAAGAATTTTTCGTCAATATACTTGAATAAAACGATCACAGACGGAATTTGGAAGGTTTTTGTGGCCGAATGAACCCAATTATCGGAATATTCGGCCGCCCAAGCCTTTTTTAACCACGTTAGGAGGAAAGCTTCGCGCCAATCGATAACTTCGATCGGTTTGAAGGATGAATCGAGCTTTAAAACAGAAATATTCTCCATTTTTCTCCTTTTTCCGCGACTCAAAGCACATTAGTACTTGACATGGACACATCTATCAATTATAATTGTTATTAGTTCCTCTTTTAAGATAATTAGTATATGAGCGTCTTCCGAAAACATAAATCGATAGTCGATAGGGCCGCGGCAGACCGTGGGCGCCATAAAAAGAAGATAGAAAGGGCCATTAAGGAGTCTATCAAGGATGTTATAGCTGAAGAGTCGATTATTGGACAAAATGGGAAGAAAAAAATCAGAATTCCCGTTAAAGGGATCAAAGAATACCGATTTATCTTTGGAAATAACGAAAATAACAAAAGTGTAGGGTCAGGAGGCCAGCATAGCCTTAAAAGAGGTCAGAAAATAGGCGCAAAACGCGCGCTAAAGGGCCAAGCGCAAGGCGCATCGGACAAAAAGGGCGAAGAATACTATGATGTTGAGATTACGCTTGCAGAACTGGCCGAATATCTGTTCAGTGATCTTGAATTACCTGATTTAGAGAAAAAACAGTTCCGTTTTGTTTCTCAAGAGTCTATAAAACGCAAAGGATATAGGTTTAAAGGCATCCGACCACGTCTTTCCAAGAAAGAAACCATAAAACGCAAGATCCGGCGCCGAAAAATAGCTGAAAAAATTGGAGTTTACGACCCTGAGAGTGATGAACGGTTCCCATTTCATCGAGATGACCTAAAATATCACCATATTAAACCAAAAATCAAAGAAAATAGCTCCGCAGTTATATTTTTTCTTATGGATGTCTCCGGATCCATGTCACAAGAGAGGAAATTCTTAGCCCGAAGCTTCTTTTTCCTCTTATATCAGTTTTTAAACCATAAATATGAAAAAGTTGAGGTCGTTTTCATCTCTCATACCACCGATGCAGAGCGTGTTTCGGAAGATGACTTCTTTAAAGTTGCCACCACGGGTGGAACATTAATTTCAAGCGCTCTAGACAAAGAATTAGAGATAATTGAGAAAGAATTTCACCCAAATACTTGGAATATTTACACTTTTTACTGCGGAGATGGCGAAAATTGGATCTCCGACAACGAAAAAGCGCTCGATGACTTCAAAAAAATCAAAGATTTGAGCCAATTGGTGGGATATTGCGAAATCAACGAGCAATATTCTGAACTCGCCGACAATGATTTGGGAGATAATGCCTTTCACGCCAGTCCATGGGGCAACTTTTCCGCCTGGAAGAACGAAGAACTAGACAATTTATGGTCAAAACTGAAACCAATCTGTGATAACAAGTTTAAAAAGGTTATGATTGGAAATCCTGACCATATCTGGACCGCTTTTAAGTATTTATTCGGGGGCGCCTCGGGTGAGTAACTGGACGACAGAAGATTTAGAAGAATGGGACGATAAAATCTGTCGTCTAGCAGGAGATTTTGGGTTGGATTGGTTTCCAATTGACTATGAAATCATTGATTATCATGAAATGTTGAGTGCAATGGCCTATACGGGGCTCCCAACGCATTACCGACACTGGTCTTATGGAAAAGAATACGAAAGAAGCCACACCCTATACAATATGGGACGCACAGGGCTCCCCTACGAGATGATTATCAACTCAAATCCCAGCATAGCTTATTTAATGAGGGAAAATCAGCTTTATATCCACGTTCTTACAATGGCACATTGCGTTGGTCATAGCGATTTTTTTAAAAATAACCGTATGTTTACCCACACTAACCCTGACAATGTAATTGACACCTTCAAAGCCGGAGCAAAGTATGTCAGGCAGCTCATAGAAGATCCCTCGATTGGTATTGAAAAAGTAGAAAGAATTGTAGATGCCGCACATTCTATAAAATACCAAGTCCCACGCTATGGGGGCATAAAATACAAAACCAGAGAGGAGTGGATCAAACTAGAGAGGCATAAGCAACGCGTTGACCCCACCTACGAGGTAGATCTTAAAAAATTTCCCCATGAGCCAGAATACAACTTATTGTTATTTATTGCGAACCATAGCAGAAACCTAGAAGACTGGGAGCGAAACCTACTTCTTATTGTTGAAGAAAACTCAAAATATTTTATCCCACAGGCCCTCACAAAGGTAATGAATGAGGGATGGGCGTGCACGATACATCAGAAGATTGTGAACGAGCTAAATCTGCCCGATAGCTTATATCTTCCTTTCATCAAACTTCATAACCAAGTCGTGAAGCCTCACCTGGGCACACTCAACCCTTATCATCTAGGTTTTGAGTTATTTAAAAAGATAATTGATGAAAAAGGATTTGAGGGTGCAATGTTAATTAGAGAAACTCATAATGATATTACTTTTTTGCGAGCCTATTTAGATCAAGAGTTTCTTATGGATCAAAACCTTTTTAGTTATTCGTTTAAATCTAAATATAAATCAAGTACAATAGACGATATAGCAGACGAGGCAGGCTGGGAAGCAATTCGTGATGATTTAATTTTAAATGTTGGCCTCAATCGCGTGCCTATTATTTTTGTGCAAGAGATGGATAAAAATCACAAGCTCGTATTAACTCACGAGCACGATGGCCGAGATTTGGATATACAATATGCAAAAAAGGTTTTTGCATATATAAAAGATCTCTGGGGAGATGAAGTTACTTTGTTAACACAGGTGGAGGGTGAATTGTGGGAGTTTTAAAATGAGTGCTACTAACAAGTTTTTAAAAAAAATAAAAGAACACAAAGAAAGTGCCAAGAAAGAAAAATTCAATGGCTTTTTGGCCCAATATCTCCAGTTAATTGAAAAAGATACCGTCGCCCCGGTACTCGCCCATAAAAGATTGTATGATGGAATAGTAAATTACGGTATTAAAACATTAGACGAGTCAGACGATCGGTGCAGTAAAATATTTGATGGCGATCCCGTTAAAGTTTATGATTATTTTGCTAGCGAATTTTTCGGAATGGAACGTTCGTTAGAGAAAGTTATGCGATTTTTAGACTCAGCTGCGATGAGAGGTGAAGAGAGTCGACAAGTTCTTTTGCTTTTGGGGCCTGTCGGAGCAGGTAAATCTGCATTAGTAGAACACATTAAAAGGGCCCTCGAAAATTTGGAGGCCATCTATGTTCTGGAAGGGTGCCCCATACAAGAAGAGCCCCTCCACCTTATCCCTCGTTCTTTACGCGAACAATTTGAAGAACTTTATAATGTAAGGATAGAAGGAGATTTATGTCCCGTCTGTCGTCATCGCCTTTTAAATGAATACGATGGCGACTACACCTCATTTCCCATTACTCAATTATCTTTTTCGATTCGCGGCAGAAAAGGGGTTGGTGTCGTCCCTCCCATGGATCCCAATACACAAGACACCAGTCTTTTGATTGGTTCTGAGGACATATCTAAGTTAGACCTTTATCCTGAGGATGACCCGCGCGTGCTAAGCCTCAACGGTGCCTTTAATGTTGGCAACCGAGGAATCGTCGAGTTTGTCGAGGTCTTCAAAAATGAGATTGAGTTCCTTCACACTATGATCACAGCCACCCAAGAAAAATCAGTGCCTTCGCCCGGCAAGCAAGCAATGATCTATTTTGATGGAGTTATTTTAGCCCATTGTAATGAAGCTGAATGGAACAAATTTAAAGCTGAACATACGAATGAAGCCATACTAGACAGGATTGTGCGTGTCAACGTCCCCTACTGCCTAGAATATGAACAAGAAGTAAAGATTTACGAAAAACTAATACGCCTCTCGGATTATGATTACCACATCGCGCCGCACACGTTAGAAGTGGCAGCAATGTTTGCTGTTTTGTCACGACTGAAATTTTCCAATAAGGCAGACCCTCTTACCAAAATGAAAATATATAACGGAGAGGAAATTATTGAAAAAGGTCTGATTCGAAAAATAGATATCAAGGATCTCCGCGAAGAAGCGGAGGAGGAAGGAATGACAGGCATATCAACTCGCTTTATTATGAAAGCGATTGATGCAGCTTTGGCCGATTCTACAAAAGATATGATCACCCCCATTTCGATACGCGACTCCTTGATAAAGCAAGTTAAGGAACAGATTACAAACCCTGATGACAAAAAGACCTATTTGCAGTTTTTGCAAAAGACACTTCACGAAGAGTACCTTTCGATCTTAGAGAAAGAAATTACCAAGGCCTTTGTTACTGCATACTCAGAACAAGCAGAATCACTTTTTAACAACTATCTGGATCATGCCGAAGCATTTGTGAACAACACAAAACTTAAGGATAAGGTCACCAGCGAAGAAATGGAGCCTGATGAGAAATTTCTTCAGTCAATTGAAGAACAGATTGGTATCAAGGGGAGCGCGAAAACCAACTTTCGTGCCGACATCACGTCCTATATGTTTTCAAAATTACGCCGGGGTGAATTGATAGATTGGCGCTCTTATGGGCCCCTAAAGGAAGCCATCGAAAATAAATTGGTGGCCTCAGTAAGAGACATTTCAAGAATCGTCACCAAGTCAAAAAGTCGTGACAATAAGCAGCAAAAGAAGTTCAGTTCGATGGTTCAAACTTTGATTACGAATTATGGCTATAATGAAGACTCGGCCGAAGAAGTAATAAAGTTTGCCTCGAACAATCTTTGGAGAGACTCCTAAGAGAGATCCTCAGGGTTTCGGTACTTTTGACGCACTTTCTCGCTGATAGGAATTGCCTCCCCATCCCCATCAATTCGAACAAACGTCATTTGTGTTTTAACAACAGAGCGTTGTGTTCCGTTGTATACTGAGTGCCTTCGTGCTTCCATCTGCAAGGTTATAGACGTTTTACCAACTTTGGCGACAGCTCCGTAAATTTTTATAATCTGTCCTGGCCGCACGGGTTTTTCAAATGTAAGCTCCGCGATATACCTTGTCACCATTCGCGGAGTGTCTGCCACTTGGGCTGCATATGCCGCTGCAGCCTCATCAAGCCATGCCAGCATAACACCGCCAAACAGGTTGCCGTGGTATCCTACATCTTGTGTCTTTACAAAATGGGTTGATATGAGATTCATTCGTCGCACGTGTCGGGAGGTATATTTTCGCTTATGATAGCCAGACCTTCTTGTTTACACCACTCAAAAGCATGCATCGGCACAGTCCAGCGCACACGCACCCATGGGTTGTTCTCGTCGAGGTCGCCAAATATGTCGACCACAACACCCACTTTATTATCAACTTTATTAGATCGCACTAGATCGCCTACTTTCATACATTATTTATTGGGAAGCATTTTAGTGATATGTTCCATCATCCGAATCGGTATAATTAACCATTTTAAGCGGATCGCTTTTAGCCATAGAGTGGTCCATAGACAAAAGAATGTCTTGCCTCGTGGTGTCAACATAGATGGAGACATATTCATTTTCAGGAATATTGGTAAAATCATCAATTCCCACCCGCAACGTACCGTATTTATTGACAATAACAGTAATAAGAGTCGAGAGCATCGATGGGTCCCCGATCATCGGACCCTCGTTGCTTTCGGTGCTTTCGGTGCTTTTAGAATAGTCCTTTTTAAGTGAATGGTTTTTATTTAATGTAGCAAGCATAGAATCCAATTCTTTTCCAATATTGTGGAAAAAGCTTTGTTGCTTTTTCATTTGATGCGCGCGCCACATAGTCCATATAACGGAAAGGGCGAGCACGGTAGAAAGAATAATGTTTAGCATCAGCATAGGGTGGTCCCGCCTTAAAGTAAATAGTTCAGAATCCGCGAATTTTTTGGCGTAATTTTTTGTGCACTCGCATTCTACCGGATTAATACCGGCGTTTAAAGTGGAGGCCAAGAGATACCTCCCAATAAATGAGTTGAATCAGGATCCCATATATGCACCAACCGAACATATTGTAACCACCCAAAGTGATGGTCAATCCTAGCATTGGATTGCTGATAGCATTTACAGAAAAGATAGGCCGTAGCATACTAATAAAAGATCCTAAAAAACCGATAAAAGTATATGTGCAATTGATCCCATAATCGTGACAATACAAATCCAGAAAATGGAGAAAGCTAAACCCTCATTTGTTGCCATCGCTTTCCGTATAATATCCCGAAACATAACACGTGTAAGTAGAACACGCGCACTTCAAAAGGATAGAAATTCCAGAAATTATTTGGGGGATTTTTTGCGGGGACGCCCAAGCGGCCGTACCCGACCTGATCGCTTATTTGTGGATCCGTAAGAACGCAGCTTATAGCGATTTAAACGCTTGCGCTTCTCTTTCGCGCGCAACGACTCCGGAGGGTACATGTCCCGAAAGGCGTCGCGAATCTCTTCTATGGGATCAACCTCGTTTTGCTGGATTTTAAATGCTTGACGCGTCTTATATGCTTTCCACGCGAAATACGCCAATAGGCCACCCGGCACAATAATGGCGACGACGACGATCACTGCGTGAATTGCTGGATTGGCCATTGGGTTTCATTCTACTCCGGCTTTTTCCGATTTGACAAGCAGTTGACGATTGGTTCTATGCCTGTTTTCCACCCGGTATGCAATAGGCCTACCACACTGAATGCCCATAATGCCCCGACTGTTCCCAGTGCGGCGATCGTAAGGACGTCTTCAAGCATGCTATAGTAATTATCGGGCTTTTGGCCTTTAAAGCAAAAAGTCTCAAAATTTTCCTACGCATCATGAACGTACTTAGGCAGCCAATCACCCCCATATACTTGCATGGCACATACATCCCCCCCGCCAGGGGGGGAGGGGGGGGTCCTTGTATGCCACAAGTAAATAAATAGATAAAAGAAAAGGCCAGCCGAAGCTGACCTATCCTTTGCAGGGTTGGTTTCCTACTTAGCGGCAGGCTTGTAAACCCGCTTGTGGACAGGGAGAATCGCCACGTTGAAAGTGACCGAGTTGGAATCCTCGGAAACGTCGAGGTTGCCTTGCAGCTCGACGATGCGAGCGCGAAGGTTGCCAACCGTCGCCACGTTGGACGGGTCAATGCCAACCAACGCACAGGCTTGCAGGGCACCATCCAACTTAGACTGTGCATCGGCAACCAACTTAGCGCCGCTTGCATCGGTTGCCGAGAAAGTCAGGACGCGATTCGAGTGATTCCGGTCCTTTACGGCCTTGTTGGTTGCGGGCACGAGGCCGGTCGCGGTTTCCAACATAAGCGCGGAACCTTCCGCGTTCAGGTCGCCGTGGGAATCCCGGACGAAAGTCAAGGCCGTTCCAATGTTGGAAAAGGCAACGGTGGAATCTTCGATTGAGTTGGTTACGAGAATAATATTCATTTTAAGTTGTGTCCTTTCGAGACGCTGGTTGCGCGGGCGTCGTGCCCTCGACTGTCTTTATAATAGCATACTGGGCGAAGAAGTCCAGCAAAAGGTTTGCAAAGTATGCAAAGCCTTTGTCAAGCTGCTGGGTGGTCTTGTTGTCTGCCGTGCTGCTCATATTACTAATATAGCACACTGACAGCGCACGTCTCGGGCATAATTGTGCCCGGTCAAAGTTTAATTTAGTTGCGTGTGCGAAGCGTTCGGATGCTTGTGGGTGCGGAGCAGTTGGGGTGAATTGTGGTGATTGTTGTGCCGCGTACATCGCCGGATTGCGGGTGTACTATATCGGATCATCGAAATAGCGGCCATTTACAGAATGTAAAAAGCATCAAAGCAGCCAGCACCACTATTAGCAACAGCAGCATACCGGACCAGGCTTAATCCCGAATAACGCACAAGGCGACAACGAGCACCAAGATCAACAGTATAATCAGGTTCATTTTACCTTCGTCCACTTGACCTTTCGGGACAATACCTTAAAGCGGTAACACTTCAATGTGTTAACCACGTATTGTCTCTTGACAGGAAGCAACCAGTCGGGCACTTGCGCGGTATTGGCAGTCCAGACAGCGGTCACATGTAGTCCTTCTACCTTCTGAACAATACCCAATACCTTTCCGGTGTAATCCGTTACTATTGTATCGCCCTCGACTTCTTCAACGGTGACAAGATCGCCTGGCAAGATTTCTTGTTCCATCGCCTGAAGATTTTTCTTTGGCTTTCTCTGCGAAGATTTATTGCGCGGATAGGTTCTCTGGCTTTTTGGTGTGACTTTCTGAGGATTTCTCGCTGCCTTTTTCTTGTATGCTGCCGCTGCGGTTTTCTGAGCGGTTTTCTTCTTTG
>VMHT01015376.1_pt1 | contig 10416 bp, 12 predicted proteins | sample 4693611 | NCBI WGS metagenome assembly VMHT01 (sample SAMN12280063, study PRJNA550983) | marine metagenome | isolation source: seawater sampled from same location over 5 years 0.02-0.2 micron viral filtrate | place: USA: collected off the coast of southern California halfway between the port... ...
CATAATGCCGAAATTACCATGGGGAATAATTTGAATAAAACTTGGCTCTTAAATGCACAAATTAGTAAAAATATAATTACTACAAATGATATTGAATTAAATCTAATTTTCAACGCTAATGATATGGAGGAAACAACTGCATCAACACCTTCATACTCTGGAACGATTAATGATGTTTCTGGTAACTCACATACAGTTCAATATGAGATGAACAGGCCACAACCATACGCTTTAACAATAGCTAGTGCAGTTGGTGTTGGATTTCAGGATTTTGTTATAAATCCACCATTAAATCAGAATATATTACCAGCTTTAAATACTGACCTAATAACGTATGGTGATGAAAATACAAATTTTCCATTTTATCCCATGATCAGTTCAGCTGCTCAAAACTCTGGCATGCCTAGACAAATGATGTTTGGTGGTTTATTTACTGTACTGGCCATGATAATTTCAAGCCTATTGCTTTTGGCAACAAGAACTATACCATTAGCCATTCTGACTTATGGAGTGGTGATGTATCTTGGTTTTTTGAATAACTTCTATGCTATATGGTATGTACTAGCAACTATCTTTATTTTGATAGCTGCTTATGGATCAAGCAAGTATTTAAGCGAGGGATTTTAAATGAATAACTGGACACCTATTTTATTTTTTTCATTGGTGGTTTTAGGTGCTGCATTTATTGATATGATTTTAGCTGGTACTGGTTTAACAGATTTTACAATTACTCAAAACCAGAGTTATAACAATATTACAGGATTGACGTTAGCTGACGTGCAGTTAGGTGAAGATAATCCGATAGGAAGTAAATTTGGTGGAAACATACTGATGAAGCCTTTTGCCTTTGTAGCCTGGATTAATTCCCTAACACTTAATTACTCTTGGCTAAATGGTGGTGGAATTTCTGTTATAAGATACATATGGTTATCGGTTGTCGGTGCTTATGCAATCTTTGCTTCAATAAAAGCAGCAGCATCTATTTTACAATTCTTACCTTTTAGAAGATGACAATAAAATTAAAAAATTTAATAATAACAATTAGTGGATCAGCTTTTCTTGGATTAGTCTTAGCAAGATATATTTGCCCAACTACTGATCTACTACCGAACATACTGAGGTGAAACTATGTATAACAGAATAAAAGATTGGAGATTTTCCAATTTAAAATTTAATCAAAATAGCATCGTTACGCTGTCGCTGATCATTTCAGTTATGGCAATAGTTATTTCAATTCCTGGCAGTTCAAATTGTGCAAGTGCTGATAGTTGCAGCGTTGCATCTACTGGAACTTTTACAGGTGATCTTGGCATAAAATCAAGCACCAACTACACGCTGCAACAGGCTCATGCTTTTGGGAATGATGTAACAGCGAATTGGATAGATTCTGGTGGCAATCATATCGGATCAGTAATAATGAAAGACAACGCTGGAGATTTTAACTTAGGTGGTGGAATAATATTAGCAACATCAGCTACAACAACTACTGGTGCTTTAAGATACGATTCTGGGAACGTAGAAGTTTATAACGGAGGTTGGTCGGCAGTAGGTGGTACACCGTCAAATGATATAGGAACTGTTGCTGGTGATAGTGGAAGTTTTAGTGCAGTAACACCAAGCGATACTTTAAATGTAGTGGGTGCTGGTTCATTATCTACTGCTGTTGTGGGTGATACTTTAACTATTTCATCAAGTGCTGGAAGTCCAGCTGCATCAGCTTTATTTAAAATTAATACAACGTATAATTTACCAGCTTCTTATGGAACTGATTTCGTTGAGTTCGACACCGAAATTTATGATCCAGATGCCTGTTGGACAGCATCAGGTTCTGCACCTTTTATCATGACGTATACTTGTGCCGATACAAGAGCATTTTTAATTTCAACCTGGATAAATGGTGATTACACCGAAGAATTGCGAATGGCGTTCCGAATAGCAATTAATGCTACTACCAATTTGGTATATGGTGAATATGACAGCACCACAAAGCCGAATCAAATGGGACAATTTATAGCAGCTACAGGTTGTTTGAATCAAAATGATTATATAAATGTTGCATGGGGCAATATGAATGAAGGTTCTTCAATTTATGGTACTTCATCTAATTTTGGATATTCTGGATTGGAAGTCTACGAAAGAACTGGTTTAAGTGCTTATGGTGTAACACAAGGTTGTACTGACGGAGTTTTTGATTAATGCTAGAGAAGAAGAAAAAATTTAAGGAGGGATTACAATGACACAACCACCTTTTCGACCACAACAAGCTGGAGGTGCTATCGGTGGTTTTGGTAAAAGATTAAAACCAACTTCAAAATGGACAAAAGCAAAACAAGATAAAGAAAGAAAATTAAAAAAAATAGATCGAGAAGCCTTTGAAAGAGGTTATGATTTATCCAGAAAAGGCTTTGAATCTCCACAACAATTGAAATTGCAAAATATAAGAAGATCGGGAACTACATCAGGTAGACCAGCACCAGTAAGAATAAAAGCTGTTAAAAGAACTGCAACAGATCAGAAAAAAATAAAAATAGAATCAGAAATCCCTAAAGGGACAAGTGGTGGCTCTACCAAATCACCTTCTATATTTGGTAAAGGTGGTTTACTAACTAAAACAGATTTAAAATTTGTTGTTAAACCAAGTACAACTAAAAGAACTGGAGTTTTTAAGGCAACAGAAAAACCAGTAACTAAAACAACAAGTCAGCAAACTAGACAAAGACAAAAGTTATCACCTACACAAGAAAGAGAAGTTGGTTACAAAACACAAGTAGATCAGCAAACAAATCCCATATATCAAAATCCTTCTGTTGCAGTTAAAGTTAAACATCAACCAGATATATTTTTAACTCAACAGGAAGTATCCAGATTATCCAGTAATATGTACTACAAACCTACTGGTGTTATGTTACCTACTAATAAACCTTTTCTTGTCGGTTCAACTGTTTTAGCTGTTGGCTTAGGTGGACAAACACTTGTTCAGATAGCACCTTCATTATTACCAAAAGATGAACAGGAAAAAATTGAATTATTACCAGAAACAGATGAACTAGAAGTGCAAAAAGTAATCGAACAAAAGCAAACACTAACACCAGAAGAAATTTCAGATTTATCAGTAAAAACCAAACCTTTAATTGAAGATGATACCGAAAGAAAAAGAATACAAACAACACCAATCCCAGATGAACAAGAAACACAAATTTTAACTAAAGAAAAACAAGAAGATGTTAATCCGTTTGAAGAAGAACCTTTTGAAGATCAGCTGGAAAAAACTGGATTAGATGACGATTTAGAAGATGAAACAAACATTGTAGTAGAACCCGAAGAAGCTGAAAGGGTTATACTTGATCCAGCTGATTTTGGCTTGGATATCGAATTAGATTTAGATCTTGGTGGAGGAATGATAGAAGAACAAGAATTAGAAGAAGAAATTAAAGAAGAAGAAGAACTAGAAGAAGATCTAATAGAAGAAACAGATTTACTGATACCAACACCAACACCAACACCAACACCAACAGATGAAAAAGAACCACCACCACCACCACCTGATGAACAAGAAACTGGAACCCCAACAGATGAAAAAGAACCACCACCACCACCACCTGATGAAATACCACCGATAATTCCAGCACCATTTAAAGAACCATTAAAACGTAAAAAAAGAAAACCAGCAAAAAGAAAAAAATATATACGTACTAAAGACACTAAAGAATCACCATTTAAAAAAGCAGCTGGACAACGTGCCAAGATTGTAAACTTTAGAACCAAGAAAGGTTTTTGGCAATCAGATTTTCAAAAGGGAACTGTTGAAAAAGCACCAGCTGGAATTACGTTAGATACCAATAAAGGTTTAAGAGAAGATTCAATGAAAGTAATTAGATTTACCGACAAGACAACCAAATTTAAAAAAAGAGGTGATCCCATAAAATATATGGAACGTAAAGGTTTGTTATAAATGAGACCATATACCGAATACGTTTATTTAACTACAATAGCCTTCTTGCTATTTATTTCATACCTGGTAATCACCTTACGTGCCGACAGCGTAGATTTTACTATTAATGGCACGACAATCCCTAATGAATCAAAAGCTGATATACATCAAATTTATATCGATGAAAATTGCACAAATGGTAACTATGCAACTTTTAAAGAGAATGGCAATTTTTACAGTTCAACTACAAAGAGCCTTTTAATTTCGAACATCAACCTTCCCCTTTCCAACGCAGCAGCTGGAGTTATAAAAATTGGCTATGGTGATACTGCAAATAGCTGTTCAACAATTCCTACAAATTCAATAATTAGCTATATCATAACTGCACCAGATATTGATGATATGTTGGAACTTGAACTTTTAGTTGATGTACCACCAACCAAGTTTCCATTTATATATGTAAGTGGATATAACTTTTCAGCTGCTGGTGTTGGCCTAGAATATTAGAAGCAGTCAGCATTAGAATTGTAGGTGGGTTCACTAAAATCTGGAACTGACTGCTTAATGCTATTTTATATATAACTCACATTAAATAACAATAAATAACAATCAAATTTTTATTGAATTTTTAAATCCTATAATATATATTTTTGCTATGGGTTCACTAATACACAAAAAACTTGATATAGAAAAACAACTAGATTCAGTACGTAGAGATAAACTTTTTTACAGTAAAGCTGGTAAAAGTAATGGTGGAGATATTTACCTTACTCTTAGAGAAATTGCCCTTTATTCCCCTTTTGTAAGGGAATCCAGATTAAAAGATAATAAAGGTTTTATCACATTTACAACTGCAAAAGATTTACCATTAGTAGCTGATCATAGTGAAAAAAACTTTCCTAGAAACAAAAAGACAGTTGAACGTTATATAAACCAACTAATTGACCATGGCTATATATGGAGAATTACTAGATCATATTTTACTTCCGAAACTAATGAGATGAACTCTTGGAAGTCAGCCTTCTGGATATTCCCAACAATCAGAAACATCAACCAGAATCTTTATGACGATATACTAACCTGTAAAACCGACAAAGACTTTAAGAACTTAGTTTGGGCATATAGTCGTGTTTCTACTAAAGGTTTAAAAGATGACGCTGCTGGTGATAAATACCATGCAACACAAGATAAAAAGGGACAAGACTGGTTCACAAAGACTTGGACAACGCTGGTACACCTTCAAAAGCTGATAAATGATCCATTACACCAATGTGTTGATAAAACAGCGTGTAATGACGTTCTAAAAGCTGACAATGATATAAAAGGCTTAGATTTTACTGGTGATATACCTGTTGAAGTTGAATATAAAGAATTGATAGCTGCAAACACTTATCATAAACCATTACATTTATACAGCGTTCATTAAGCTATGACGCAAATAAGTTACAGCACAGTAACAAAAATGATACTTCACAGAATGGAGTCAGTAATTACCGAGGTTCAAAATGAACCTGTAGATTGCCAAGTATAAAGTAAGTACCCAAAGAGGAAAGATTAGATATTAGAAACAACTACCTAATAAATAAGAGCATGATCAAATTTTAAAAACTTAGGAGGTTTCTAGTTTTTTCTTTTTTTTTAGGAAAAGTATATTATTATTCTTAACTTTCATATTTGAAAAAAATTAAAAAATGAAAATTAAAAATAAAACCAGCAAAATTAAATTGTTGCAAAATACATAACAAATTAAATCAGATTGCTTAAAGTGTGCAATCAAGAACGCTACTATATTGCATTGTTATGCAAAAATAGCAAAACTGGAGGAGCAGCTGGACCACGCTAGAAGCATACAGGGAATCTACAGGAGTCGGAGTATATAAATGCCAAAAGGAAAAGGAACTTATGGTTCAAAAGTTGGTAGGCCTAAAAAACAAAAACGTAAAACTATCAAAAAAAGAAAAAAATAATATTGTTTTAAGATATTATTTTTGCTAGTATCTTAGATACCCAAAGAGGAAAGATTAGATGTTAGAGCAGCTGCACTAATAAATAATCTAACCAAGTCAGGAAAGGTGGGAATTCAGTAAAGATATGTGTGCATTTACAAACAACGACTTCAACCTAACATATCTAGCAAAGTTCCCACCTTTTTTTAATTCCATAAATTAGAACTATCCAGGCTGCTTGTAGCATCATTCAATATTTTCCCAATTTCAGTATGTTTTTCAGAATTTATACATTTGATTAACTTATGTGTAACAGTTTTACGTTTTTTTGCTTTTAATAAGATTATGCAATAAAAATAGTTGCATGGTTGACTATACTGGTTTAAATTATTGTATAATAACTATTACTAAGAGAAGGTAAAAAATGAGTATAGAAACAGATTGGACAATAGATGAGGTAAGGAAAAGTATTGATAAATTAAATGAAAATTTATCAATGATTGCATACCAGCTTTATATTTCTAGTGCTACAAAACAAGGCTTAGAAAAATATGCCAATAAAAAAACGTTTTTTTCAGAATTTAAAAATTTAGAGAACGATAAATGTTGCATGGGGCCATATGAATGCAAACATTAAATCTTCAACTACCTTAAATGATTAAAACAGATCATAGACTTAATATTAATCAAATTGAAGATATGATTGATGCAGCACCAACTTTTGAAGTACGTACAGTCTTTGCATTGATGTTTTACGCTGGTTTAAGAGTGTCAGAAGCCCTGGACATCAACAAACATACTTTAGACTGGTCTACATCATTAGAAGCACCTAATCCAGTTATGATTGTAAAAGGTAAGGGCAACAAAACAAGAGTAATACCAATAGCACCAGCGTTGCGACAATTTCTTTATGGTAAATATAACAGAAAAAAACTACCTGTAAAAATTAAAATGCTTAGACAAAATGTTAATTATCATATTAATTCAGTCTTTAAAAAAATGCCCTGGAGGGATTTAATTAAATTTAAAGTATCACCACATACTTTTAGGCATAGCGCAGCTGGTTACTACATTAGCAAAATGCCAATAAATCAAGTACAAGCGTTAATGGGACATTCGAATATCCAGATTACTCATAGATATATTTCAACACGTTCAGCTAATTCACAAGCATTTAAAGAAGCGTTTGAAGCGTTTTAAAGCGTTAGCATTAAATCTTCAACTTTTGACGGTAAATGAATAAAGGTTCGCTGTAACTTACTGGTTCTTTTTGCTGTTATTCCCATAGCTTTTAATAATTTAGCAAAATGTTTTGAATCTATAATATCACCTGTTTGCTCATTCCAAGTATTTACAAGGGCCATTAGAGGAACTTTTTTTGAAGCGTGTTTTGGTATTATTTCTTTTAACAACCATTGCTGCATATTAAATTCCCGGTTCGCTTCAATATTTTCTCTTACCTTATCCGTTGTATACTCATCTAATTCAGAGTGGTCAACCATGTAGGTTGTTGAGAAGATTTGATAAAACGCTTCTGCATTGTATATTGTCGGTAAATAATTCTGTGTATATCCTAAAGGCGTGTTCTCTGTTGATGTATAATAGCTATCTATTTTATGTGCTTTAGTTAGACCGAGTTTTGCACCAGTTGTCCATACTTTTTTTTGGCTGTCAGGCGTTATCACATAATCAACCTGTTGATTAAGTCTTGATGTTAAATCACCAACAAATTGAGTTGTGAGCCATAGATTTACGTTTTTATGCCTTATTTGAGTTACATAATGCAATAGTCTTTTAAGGAATGTAGAACCACCCGACCAGCTGTCAAAAACTACTTGTGCTTCATCTATGAAAATATAACAATCTTGCAGGCCATTTTCAGTATCGGTATAACTTAACAAATCGGATATATCTAATTCTTCACCAAAATTTAATGCACCATTGTGATAAATCTTTAAGCCTTGCTTCCATTTCATATACATACATATTGCCGAAAATAAAGTCTTACCTGATCCACGAACACCTTTGATTATATAAACGTATGATTGGTTTAATATTGCAGCTGGTATCCAATCATTAACACCAAAATTCTTAACTATTTTTTGAATTTCAGGTGATATTTTATAGCCTGTTATATTTGTATCTTCCATTAAACTTTATTTAAAATATTACTCACTAAAACAAAGATCAAAAATCCCATACCACCAAGAATAATCAACAATGCACCTTTTTCTAGCATCTCTTTAGCTGTTGATTTTTCTACATAAGTTGTAAGTCTTTTCAACGCTGACTGCTCATTGATCGCAGCTAACTCTTGTGTGTTTACTGGTGCTGTAATAACTTCAAATGGATTGTACAAATCAAACTCATTTTCATTACGTCTTATTAAAACCTTTAGAAATTTATTTTTTTCACCTATCTGATAGGTTGCTTCATCTGTTATTTGCTTATCGTATTCTTTTGGTATGATTACAAATTCCCAGTAAATTTTATTGTCTTTTTCATAAGCAATTAGAACTCTTGTAAATCTAATATATAAAAGCGTATAACCGACCATTAAAGAAATAGCCAAGAAAATAACAAACAATATGTTTCCAAACATCATAGAATATTGTGTAAGAAACAAACCGAAAAATGCAATGAGGCTTGTAACTGAACAAGCAATTAATAAAAATAAAGTAGTAGGTTCTTTTATTAATTCTTTTTTACTCATAGCTGAATAAAACGAACCTTTGTCCAAGTAAGCATTTATGTATTCCTTATAGTTCATTGTAACCTTTCCATAATATAGGGAATCATTACCACCATAGCTAATAGGGCTACCACAACAGCACCAATAATTAAAACAGTTCCAATATACATTACAATCCGATCAGTCTTTGTTGGATTTTTTTCGGTGCTGCTTAATGTATGTTCTGATATCTTATCTTCGATTTCATCTTGTAAATCAAATGTATTTTCTTCTGTTAAAAAATGCTCGGTATTCTCTGTTACTGGATTGAGTGTATTAACCTGGTTAGCATTAGTGGTAGCTGCTAAACTTTTTCTTTTACCGAATAGACCAAAAATTAATGGCGTTATTAAAAAACCAATAAGCCTATGATCTAAAAAATGTGCTTGTCTATCACTAGCATAGATTAATTGGTTCTGAATGATTTCGGTTTTATTAACGTGTAAGCTTCTATCTGGTCTAAAGTTGACTACAAATAAACTCATGCTTGTTCAATATTTTTTGGTTGCTTTTTCTTTTCATCAAGAGGTGCAGTCCAGGCCATTGTTTGAGCAGCTAATATAACTGCTTGATGATCTATGCTTCTACTTCTTATATCCCATTCTTGAATAATGTTTTCAACTTTCGATCGTGTTAAAAGCTTTCCCTTAATATTTTTCTTGTTGAATTTCAGTCTTTTAAATTCTCTATGATTAACCTTTGTCATTAGCTGAACAGCATCAAGTGTTTGTCCGATAGTTCTGTTAGCCATTACAGCTGCTTGTGTTTTATTCTTTGGTTCATTAACAAATAGCTTTGGATCGAAAGCAGAATTGTTTCCAAAAAAAGCACCACCGGTTCTTAAAGCTATATCTTTATTTATCTGGTTATCAGGTGAATCGAAATTGAGTGGCATAATAATCTATTGTCTTTCGGATAAGAATTATATGTATGTTATATCTAATACACTATATATAAGAAAAGGTATGGCATCAACACGTTTATACAACCTACTCTTTAGAGTAGGTTAGTTGACATATACCGATACAGTTAGTACATGAGGTTGAATATAATATCCCTACCTATAATATTAAGGAATGAACTTTAAAATGAAGGAATTAAATATAAGATGTTGTTAAAAGGAATGGCAGCGATAGGATTTATGGCTATAGCTTTAGTTATTGCTACAGGTACTATGACAAGTGTAAACGAACAAACAGAAGCAGCAAGAACCAGAAGTGTTACTGATAGTAATATTTCTACTTGCTCTACTGGAGTTGGCGTTACCAGCTGCGACCTTACTTTATCTGAAACTTCACAATATCAAGATATTTCAGTAAATGGAGGTACAGTCCTTGAAACTTCACCTAGCAGCGTTGATAGAACTACATCATCAACGCTAAACCAAGAGAGAACTATTGTTACTGTAACTGGTCTAACTGCTTCAACAGCTTATTTGTTTGATGTTGGTTATTTCGGATTAGCAGCTGGTGTAGATCAAACTACATCATCTTTAATGCAGTACATTCCCATGATCATAGTTCTGGGTGTTGTGTTTATCAGTTTGCTTTGGCTTCTTAGCACCATGGGTGTGCTTTCGAGAAGTTGATCGATAAAGCAACAAACAACTTTTATAAGGAGATAAAATAATGTTAAGAAACATAACAGCTGTGATATTTGCAGTTATTACTTTAGTGGCCTTCCTGGCAATTTATCCAACCATTATCACAAGCGTTCAAGCTGTATTAGCTACAGCTGGTTTAACTGCAACATTCCCAGCAGTCGCTTCGATAATTACTCTGATCCCATTGGTCGCAGTAATTGGTGGA
>VMHT01097023.1_pt1 | contig 10415 bp, 10 predicted proteins | sample 4693611 | NCBI WGS metagenome assembly VMHT01 (sample SAMN12280063, study PRJNA550983) | marine metagenome | isolation source: seawater sampled from same location over 5 years 0.02-0.2 micron viral filtrate | place: USA: collected off the coast of southern California halfway between the port... ...
ATGGGCATATTCAAGAGCGTCTTACGGTTGGCCTATTTGATAGGGTATGAAGCGAATCGCAGTTATTGGAGCAGGACAAATGGGCAATGGTATTACTCAAGTCGCAGCAAGTGCTGGATACGAGGTTTTGATGGTTGACATCAAGCAAGATTTCGTTGATAGAGGGATGGCTACTATTCAAAAGTCCCTGTCTAAGTTGGTGTTAAAAGAAAGAATGAGTCAATCAGATGCAGACGAAACACTGGCTCGGATAACAACTACCACCAACCGAAATGACTGCGCTGATGTCGATTTGGTAGTAGAAGCGGTGCCAGAAATATTGGATTTGAAAACATCCATATTTTCTGAATTAGATGAAATCTGTAAACCAGAGTGTATTCTTGCCTCTAATACTTCTTCAATCTCAATATCTACTATTGCTGACGCAACAAACCGTCCAGATAAGGTAATAGGTATGCATTTCATGAATCCAGTACCCATAATGAAATTGGTAGAAATCATCAATGGTGACCAAACAAGCGAAGCAACTAATTCTGCAGTTGTTGAAGCAGCAGAAAAAATGGGTAAAACCGCATTATCTTGCAACGATTCACCAGGTTTTGTCTCCAACCGAATTCTGTGCCCGATGTTGAATGAGGCAATATTAACTCTACAGGAAGGGGTAGCTGAACCTGCAGCGATTGATGGCATTATGAAGTTGGGAATGAACCACCCCATTGGCCCACTTGCACTCTCTGACTTAATCGGTCTAGATACTGTTTTGCACATCATGAATGTTCTCCACGAGGGCTTGAATGATGACAAGTATGCTCCTGCGGACTTGCTAAAAACCATGGTCGCTGAAGGAAAATTAGGTAGAAAGTCTGGTGAAGGTTTCTACAAGTATTAATGAATCAACAAAGTTAGGTGGCTATATGAATCCAAGTGTTAACGTCTTAGGAAAGGAATTGCAAGAATGCTCAAAAGATCCACTCACTGGTTGGTATCGAGACGGTTGCTGCAACACCGATAGTAACGACCGAGGTTTGCATGCAGTATGTTGTATTGTTACTGAAGGCTTCCTCGACTTTGCCAAATCAAAAGGTAATGACCTCATTACCCCAGCCCCTCACTTCAACTTCCCCGGCTTAAAACCTGGAGACCGATGGTGTGTGTGTGCACGTACATGGCTTGATGCAGTCAATAATGGGATTGCTTGTCCTGTGAATTTGGAAGCAACTCATGAAGAAGCCTTACAAATAATTCCGCTAGAAATTCTAGAAATGCACGCTGAGTAGTTGATTGCATGTCAGAATCTCAAGTATATGTCGTCACAGGTGCATCAAAAGGACTCGGTCGCTCGATATGTGAGATACTCGCAACTAATGGATATACCGTGATTGGTGTTGCGCGTAGTTCCACAGAGTTGTCATCACTGGGAAATTATTTGAAAACTATCAATCCTAAATCTGCCACCTTTGCTTGTGACCTATCGAGTGAAAATCAGATCGTATCCGCAGCTACCAAGATAACCCATGATTTTCCTGTAATTGATGGCTTGATTCACAATGCTGGTATTATTGGTCCAGTTGGGTCCATGTTCAATGTCGAAACAAATTTGTGGAATGAAACTATTCAAGTTAATCTACTTGCAGTACAACAATTAACTAAATTATTGTACGCTTCAATGGTCAAATCACAACGTTGTAGAGTGACGACTATATCTTCTGGAGCAGCAGTCAACTCGTTGGAGTCTTGGTCTGCATATTGTACATCCAAAGCGGGTCTAGAGATGTGGACAAAAAGCTTAGCAGGTGAAGGGAAAAAGCACGGAATAAGTGCAGTTTCTGTCGCTCCGGGAATAGTTGATACCGATATGCAAGCAACCATTCGTTCGGTTTCTGTGGATGATTTCCCAATGGTTGAGAGATTCATTGGTTTCCACAATAATGGTGATTTGGTTGCGCCAGATGATGTTGCAGAGTCGTTATTCCAATTAATGACTAGCCATTCCATGGATGATTCTGGCAACAGATTTGATGTTCGTGAACTATAATAAAACTAGAATTAGAGTGGCAATGGTCATAAGCCAACACTACTGCAGCAACATGAGGCAGACCCATGGTAGGAACTGACAGAGTTGAAATTAGAACATTGAAAGTAGGAAGATTTTGTGTTGTTGATAATGAAGCTTACAAAATCTTAAGCATTTCAAAATCCAAACCAGGGAAGCACGGTTCAGCTAAAGCTAGACTTGAATTAGTTTCGCTATTTTCTGCAAAGAAAATTTCACATGTAGGGACTGTTACTGATAACATTCAAGTTCCAATGATCGAAAAAGGAACTGCAATGGTAACTCACATCGACGGTGATGAAGTCCACGCTATGAACATGAGAGATCACAGTATGATGATTTTTCCTATGGAGGCCGAGATGACAATCGAGGCTGGCAAGGAAATCATGTGGATGGAAGCCCTTGGCAGATACAAAATTATCAGAGACCACTGATTTTTTGGTCAGTTCTCTTAAAAGACATCCTGTATCAAATTTGTAGGTGTCTAATTCATAAGCCTAACAGTCATATTGCCATTTATGTCTGAGATGGCGACAGCAACAGATGATGATTTTGCAGCTCTATCTGCAAAAGAAACAATAAATGCGATGGGTGAAGATAAGAAAAAAGCACTGAAGAGTTGGTATTTCTTCGATTGGGCTAACCAAGCATACGCTTTGACGGTGATGACTGTTATTGCTCCAGCCTTGATGGCTGCGCTGTATAACACAGCAACAGGTACTCAATCTGGTGACACATTTTATGCTTGGGTACTTACAATATCGATGATTTTTGTCGTAGTTACCGCACCAGCACTTGGTGTTATTGCTGATAAAATGCCCATCAAAAAGAAATTACTCAAATGGTATACTCTAGTGGGGATTTTGTTCACTGGATTGATGGGTGCAGCACCATATTTCGGTTCGCAAGGCTATATCATACTTGCACTTATGTACACAATTGGTACAATTGGTTTTACCGGTGGAAATGTAATTTACTATTCATTCATGCCTTATTTGGCCCCACGAAAATGTCAAGACCACGTTTCAACATGGGGCTATGCTTATGGGTTTATTGGCGGTTCATCTATCCTTATTTTCCACCTAATTGTCTTACTAGGATTTTCTTGGGATACTAATTTCAAAATGGCAGTAATTTTTGCCACTTCTGCAATATGGTGGTGGGGATTCGGTTTCTTGATGTTCAAGTGGACACCTGAGCCTGAGATCCCATCAACTATGGAATGGAAGGGCTTCAAGGATGCCACAAAGGTTGCTTACAAGCAAGTTTTCCAAACCTTTAGAGAGATTAAGAGATTCAAGGTGTTAGCATACTTTTTGCTTGCTTATTTATTGTTTTACGACGGAGTAAATACAATTGCAAGTATGGCAAGTGCATTTGGTGAATCTGTTTTGCGATTAGACCAAAGTATGAATGTATTACTGCTGTTGACAGTCAATGTCGTTGCAATTCCAATGACTATCGTATTTGGAAAATTAGCCGATATCAAAGGAACAAAGTTTGCTTTGATGCTTGCCTTGCTAATTTACTGTTTTGTTGCTGTTGTTGCGGCAGGATTCGCTCCCTTGGAGTTGGAAGGTAAGGAAGATTCTGAAAGATATGATTTCCAGTTTGAGTACAACGAAGCAACAGGAGAGTATGAACTTCTGACACTCTATGACAGAGGATATGAAAACTGGGTTGGAGAGACTTCCTCTGGGGATTCCGAATTCAGAGATAGTTTCCAACAGTATTTCCCTGATAACTCAACCGATTATCAAAAGGATAGTGCTGGTTCATCAACGCTTGGTGCAGGGCTTCTAGCATGTGTGATTATACTCGCTTTTGTTGCGATATTAGGCGGATCAATAATGTTCATTCAGAATAAGGAACTCGGCACTAAGGGTTTAGTTGCAATTGTAATGGTTGTTATCATTGGGCTACTAGCCGCAACAATGTTAGCAGGTCAAGCTGACGCGAAAGAAGAAGAGACCTTCAATATTACAGAATCCAACGCTCAAGGAATTGTGACGGCGTTTGACAATGTCAGTGACCATAGATTTTCTATAATCTTCATTGGTGGTGAATTTGATGGACAAAGCGAAATTGGTGAAAGGCATCCAACGATAGTAGACCAAGGTGGACCAGTAGATGGTTGGGCAGAAACTATGCGGGACAATGTCTGGGAACCACTCAATTTAGGTGTTTCAATGCAATGGATTATTCTCGGAATGTTTGTTGGTGTCGCCATGGGCTCTGCCGGTGCACAAGCCCGTTCTATGTTTTCACAATTAGTTCCAGAAACTAGAACCTCTGAGTTCTTTGGTTTCTTCGGATTTTTAGGTAAATCCGCAGCAATGATTGGGACCTTCCTCTACGGTATTGCAAGTTCAGCATTCGATAGCAGGGTAGCCATCCTGACAATCACTATCGTAATATTAGTAGGAACCTACCTAACAAGTAAGGTGGATCTTGAGGAAGGAATCCGAGTCGCAGAGGAAGAGGATGCTAGAAACAGAGCCAAAATAGAATCAAACTAGGTGGTTTGATGAAGAATTTTGCCTTAGCTCAAACCATTGGTTCAGGTGTCCTGTTAGTCTATACAATAGTGCTATGGGGTCTCCCAGTTGCTCCAGCATTAGCAGTGTTTGATGCTGTAACAGATCAATTCCTGACTGACAAGCAGGTTCTAAATTATGTCATTTATAGCTTAACTATTGGCTTGTGTTTGATGATCTATATATTGTCATTATTATTCATGTCGGGAATGACTCAAAGGATAATTCACGTCAGAATACCTGCAGATAAGGATAAGATAGTTGACAAACTAGAATCATGGACAACCATAAGATGGGCTGTTTGTGCGCATCTACATCGTTGTACTCATCCAGTTTTAGTTCATACGATACCATCACCAATCTGTAATGCTTATTACCGTCTTGCTGGCGCAAAAATAGGTAAAGGCGTACAAATTAACTCCATCAACTTAAACGATCCATCAGTCATAACCATTGACGATAAAGTAGTAATTGGTGGCAGGTCTGTAATCAATGGTCATCTTGTTGAGAAAGGGCAAATTATTCTTGCAAGAGTCCATCTAAAGAAAGGTAGTCTTATCGGTTCTGGGACAACAATCCAGCCAGGCGTAACAATCGGAGAAGGGACTGTAATTGCGACTAATGGTTTGGTAGGTAAGTGGAAAAACATACCAGCGGGAGAAGTCTGGGCAGGTTTGCCGGTAAAACAAATCAAAAAATCGTCTGAAAGAAATGACGCTTAACTTCGTAAATTATTGACATTTACAAGCGGAATAGTATTCAAGTGGCCGCGTACACAATAGAATGTGCGGGAGCGCATTTGGGGGAGAATTTGATGGGTGTCCAGAAATCTGCATATCGACAACCAGTCACTCCAGAAGGTCTGAAGGCCATCGAGGAAGGAAAACTTACTTGGTTAGATGACGAGATGTATAACAATCTAAATACTGGTGTACTTGAACAGTACCTCGAAGAAAAGAATCTCGAAGAATCCTTTGAAGTATCCCATTGGAGCACCCCAAAAGTTCTGTACGGCATCGCCATTGGAGCAGTATTTTCAGGGGTTACAGCATATATTGGTTTGAAACTTGGTTTGGCTATTTCAGCGGCATGGTACATTGCATATTTGCTCGGTATGGCTCTAAAGTGGTCGCCGTCTGAGGTTAATATCGCAACCTCAGCAACTACTGGTGCAACACATGCATCAACTGGATTTATTTTCACGTTTCCAGCAATTTTCCTGCTGGCTAGTGATGCCAGGTATGAATTAGCCAGTGGGCCACTGATTACATTGGCAGACGGTGATGCATTCAATTTGGCCTTCATAGGTATTGTTGCAAGTATGTTTGCTGGGTTCCTTGGTGTGATGTATTTCATCATCTTCCGTAGAGTTTGGCTGGTTGAAGATCCACTCCCACTACCAGGTTTTGAAGCAACACTGAAGATGCTTGATATAGCTTCAGATGTCAACACAGGGGCCGTAGAGCACGCAAGAGAATCACTGCAAACCATAGGTGTCTGGACAGCAGTAACAATGCTTGGTCTGTTCCTAGTAGAGTATCCACTTATTTGGATCGGCGATAAAAAACTAGCATTATTTGACTGGATCGCACAAACAGCTCATATTGGTGATTTTGGACTGGCGACAATTTATTCCAAGGGTACTATTCACCAACCTTCAGGTACTGTTGACGGAGTCTCACTTAGTTACACACAATGGAGTGCTGATACTGCATGGAATCCGTTTGCTTACACCTACATCGGAGTTTACTTGACACCATCTATGTTCGCTATTGGATGGTTCATGAAAACAAGAGTAGCATTCCTAGTTAACCTTGGAACCATAGTTGGCTGGTTCTTTTTGGTTCCACTCGTGGTTTGGTTTAATTTTCCGATTTATGACGCAATTTCCCAATCAAATGTACCGATTCAAGATTATGCCGGTGAAACAGGTGCTGCTCTTCAAATGCTGGCTTTCAGCAAAGCGGTAAGAACAATAGCAATTGGTGCAATTGTTGGTGGTGGAATGTTTGGCCTTGCTAAGATGTACAAGACATTCTTGAACATCTTCAGTGACATTGGCGGCGCATTGAAAGGTGAAGGCAGTCAAGAGTATATGGAAGGTAAGGGATGGTATGAATGGCCATTGAAACACATCCCAATTTTCATGATTCTAACGTTCTTCTCAATGATATTGATTTTCACACTTGGCGGATTCTCTATACTTGCTTCACTTATTTTCGCTACAGTCTTGATTATGACAACATTCCTGCTAGGTGCAATTGCTGTAAGAGTAATGGGTGAAACTGGAATTGAACCTGTATCGGGTACATCATTTATTGTCCTTCTAATGCTTCTCGGGGTATTTTTAAACGCTCAAGACCTGTTACAATTAACCACTCAAGATGCTATTCTGCTTGGTTTAGTTGGAACAACAGTATTCGGCTCAGCAATATCAATGTCCGGTACCGTCATAGGTGATTACAAAAACAGTCTGTATATTGGTAATAGACCATATCATATCTCTAAAGGTAACATAATGGGAGTTGTACCTGGTGCAATTATTGGTGCAGGTGTCGCAATCTTCCTTTCCATACAGTTAGCAGACGGAACAATTGAATTATTGGCCCCTCAGGCAAATGCGTTCGCAACTTTCTCGGTTATTTTTGCTGAGAAAGAGGGAGACTTGTGGTTACTACTCTTAGGATTCTTACTTGGAATGTTTGTCGAATGGGCAACTGGAATGGGTACTTCATTCGGGCTTGGTATGTATCTAACCGTACCATACACACTACCAATGCTTATTGGTGGTTATGCTAGAGACCGCTGGGAAGACAAGAAACTGAAACCTAGAATTGATAAAATTAAGGAAGAACAAGGCTCTACAGAAGCGGAAAAGCAGCGAGCACTAATTCTACTAAGCACTTTCATGGTTGCGGCAGGTCTTCTTACCGGTGAAGCATTTTTTGGTACCGAGTCAAGTATTCTATCATTCATTGACACACTTGTAGACGATCCATTTGCAACATCTTGGTATATCGGTAGACTCGTAGGGTTTGTTTTGCTAAATGTTACCATTGGAGCTCTTATCTACTGGCTTTTCAAGAGAGCTGGAGTTATTGGTAGCGGTGGCGAGGAAGCAATCCTAGAAGCAGAAACCGCCTGAGTGTGAGTTGAATGAAAGCAGGAATGGCCACCCCTAATTGGGTGTGGATGTTACTTGTCGCAGCGATTTTTGGTGTATCAAGTGCTGGGGCACTGTTTCAACAAGTCGACGATGTACCTCCGCTGTTAAGAGCCTCATGGCGCTTACAACTAACTTCAATTGTTTTAGCACCGTTAGCATTGATGCAATGGAGAAGTCACGGTCACACCCTGAAGTCTAAGTTTATTGAGCGAAAAACGATCCTCTGGCTCCTTGCTGGAGGAGTTTTCCTTGCTTTGCATTTCGGTGCATGGGTTGCTAGTTTAGACGAGACTTCATTAACGCATTCGCTGTTATTTGTTACTGCTCACCCACTAATCATTGTATTTGGTATGGCTCTAATAGCACGTTTTTCTGTCTCATATTTCAGGAGCCCTAATCGCTGGGAAATCATCGGTGCATGTGTTGGGTTCCTTGGTGCAGCCGTAGCACTGGTGGACCTAGGTGATGAGCAAGGTGGTAGAACCGTCACGATGTGGGGCGATTTTCTGGCTTTCTTAGGTGCTGTGTTTGTTGTAGGTTACATAGTGAGTGGGAGGGTACTGAGAAAATGGATGCCGATATTTCTTTACGCATTCCCAGTTACTTTGATTGGAGCATTAATTCTAATCCCAGCGTCATACCTTATTGAGGATGATTTTACCTCGATGGGAGCCATTGGATGGATTCAAGCCGAATACTTCTGGTGGTTTCTTGCGCTGGCATTAATTGCTGGATTATTAGGGCATACAGGGCTGAATACATGTTTACGCTACATGCCTCCGCTAGTTGTATCTACAAGTGTCACAATGGAGCCAATTATTGGTTCAATAATTGGATTTATCCTATTTGATACAGGCTTACCAGGATTTTGGACATGGTTGGGTGGGCCAATTTTGATTAGCGGCATTCTAATGGTAATAATTGGCAGTTCACAGGAAAATACGAACAATGAAACGGTTGAAGTTTCCAATGAGGGTTGAGGGAGCAGAATGTCAAGTGTAGAAAATCAAGGTTGGTTATTACTTACTAACGACGATGGAATCCAAGCAATCGGTATGAAACTACTTGTTGAGTCACTAAATAAAAGAGGTCACAAAGTTGTGGTTTTTGCTCCAAGTAATAATCAATCAGCTACCGGTATGCGTATTAATTTGATGACCCCTTTGTCATGGCGATTCAGAGATGACTTGAAGTCAGAATGGAATGTTGAGGACAAAAATTTACACTTAATTGAACTAGATGGAACGCCGTGTGATACTATGATAGTCGCCTTAGACAAAGGGCTAAATCACATCTTACCTAATATCACTCCAAGGTTAGTTGTGTCAGGAGTAAACCTCGGCCCAAATATGTCTCAGGACTCATATCACAGTGGTACCATGGGTGCAGCAAGAGAAGCAGGGCTGTATGGTATGCCGGCTATTGCCTCATCCCTATCGTCATTTGAAGAAGAGGGCATGCAAAAGGCGGTAGATGCCACCGTCCAATTGATTGAATATGCTTTGGGAGTATTACCTACAGAGCCAGAGAATCTCAGACGTCCTAGTGTTGATATCTCCAAACCACATGTCAGTAGATGGCCTGTTATCGAGGATGATCCCGCCTGGTCGAAGGATCCAATTGAAGCTCTAAGAACTGCATTTAGACACGGCGAATTAATGTTAAACATCAACACACCACCCACATGGAACGGTAAATTCCAAACTACTCGCCTTGGTATGAGGTGGTATAGAGATGCAATTTCCTTTGCTGAAACATCCGATAATGAAAATACTGCGACCTTTACAATTGGTGCAGCAAGCATCGATCACACCCCGGTAGAGAACAGTGACTGTGATGCGGTAATGATGGATGAATCGAGCATATCTTGCTTACCAACATGGCCTCAAACACATCCTTTGGCGATTGATGATAGATTGTTAACATGGTGTCTAAAGACTGGTGAGGATAACTATCCAATTTGGTTAAAGGTTTAGGCCAACTCCTTCGTCTATCAAAAAGTGACAAATTCCAATTGCCATATGTCCTTGAAGCCAAGTTTGGCCGAGGGATCTTCTGATAATTCCATTGTGGTCATCTAAATCCAAGGTTTGGTCATCACTCAGAATAAATCCGATATCAATGCCACTGCCAATTAATTCTTCTTCCTGTTCAAATTCAAACGAGTGTGGATTACTTTTCAATGGAATATTTGCTTTCTCTGACCATAATCGTTCAGCATCGGCATCTAATGCAACTATGATTGAACCTTCCCATTCTCTGATTGTTTCTTGAATGCTTCCTCCACTATCGTATATGCCGACGGAACGCTTTGTCCAAGACCCAATAGGAGGAACTGGTTCTTTCAATATCTTAGCAATCTGTCCTGCAATTGACCGTTCTTCGGCATGGAGCCCTATGACCTCACTACCAATTATCTTCAATCTACGTTTTGGTCCTGGACCGCCCCACAAATGTAAGATAATCTCAGAATCTTTTCTAAATCCATGACTAGTCATTAGTGATGCCATAAGCGCTCTAATTAGTACATCCATACGACCTGCACCACTCGCCAAATCACTCAATGGTAGTTTGCCAGAGGATTGAGCGCGGTGGCCAATAATTGCGAAGCGACGCATACCCTCACCGATTGCCTCTGTCGATTACTGTTGAAATAGCC